>Ga0302202_10000002_pt1 | contig 270120 bp, 248 predicted proteins | sample II_Bog_N3_3_FD_194579 | JGI IMG/M metagenome (GOLD analysis project Ga0302202, IMG submission 194579) | Peat permafrost microbial communities from Stordalen Mire near Abisko, Sweden - II_Bog_N3_3 | ecosystem: Environmental > Terrestrial > Soil > Wetlands > Peat | place: Sweden: Abisko... | reverse complement strand
CTTGGCCATCGACCGGGTGGACCAGTGGGTGGCGTCGGTCGGTGTCTCCTCCAGCGTCTTCACGATGACGCGCTCAACGTCGTCATCGGTGATCGACCGGGGAACGCCAGGTCGGGGCTCGTCGTGCAGGCCGTCCAGCCGATTGGCGGCGAAGCGCTTACGCCACTTGCCCACCGTCGCCGGAGTCACGCTCAACTCGGCAGCGATGTCACCGTTGGTGCGCTCCTCATCCGCACAGGCCAATACGATCCGACACCGCAGCGCCAGCGCCTGTGAGCTCTTCGGGCGCCGGGCCCACCGCTCAAGCGTGTCGCGCTCCTCGTCGGTCAGCACCACGTCGCTCGTCGGTCGCCCACGTCTCGCCATCACTGCCTCCCATCGTTGCTGATGATGGGAGAAACGCGGGAAGGAGGGCAGAAATTCCTATTTCAGGAAGAATCTCCGACTCAGGACACTAGGTCTGCGTTCGGGTTGGACCACTACGCCAACGCCTTCACCGTCATGCCAGACGTTGCTGGCGGTTGGTCGACGACGAGAACGGCACCACCCAACCGGCCCACTACCCGCGACCGATCACCTGGCGTGGCACCTGCAGGATCGCCGAGGGCAAGGCCTTCAACGTCGTCAGCTGCGAAGGTCACTCAGATGCGTTGGACAACGCCCGCTGGACAAGGCCCGCATGGCAGGGCCTTTGTCGAATTCCCCATAGGTCCACCGCGTCATTTTCCCCGTTTTCGAAGCGATGGACACAACAGACAGCTTCCATTATGGTCGCCCTCACGGCTCCAAAAGGGGGGTACCCATGAATGTGCTTCGATCTCGTAAGCCGTCGGGACTCTCCCACCGTCTGAGACTGATTCTCGGAATTCCACTTGCATCGGCCATTGCGTTTGGAGTACTTGGCTTCAGCCCTGGACTTCCCGGTTCTGTGGCTGGAGCAGCGGCACCCACTTTCAACTGTGTCTCTTCCGTCTACTACTACAACACGACGATCTCTATAGCTGTCGGCAGCGCCTATATCGATTATCAAGAGTGCGTGGCATGGAATGGCACCTACGAATCATGGTCGCTAAAGATTACGGGAATGCCTTCATGGGCCTATAGCGGCGGCCCCAATGAGTTTGAGATTTTTGGCAATCTCAACATCAACGGGAAAGATATCTCCGGTGCGAGTACGCCATGGACAACGAGTTTGAATCAGTTCGTATCGGGGAAAATTGCTTACTGGGTTCCGGGAAAGTATTGCGAATCAATCTGGATCTATTCCTGGTGGGGTAATCCGGCACATTGGTTCAAGGCAAATCTGCAGCCAGGGTTCTCTGCCTGCATGACCCTCTAGCTGGCGGTTGCCGTCGGACCTCTGTCCTCGAATGAGAGTGCAACGGCGAGCCGAGGGCAATCCCTTCATGGGCGAGACCGGCGGGGTTGGTCACTGACCAACTTGACCGAGGTTGGAAAGCTCCAACTTCTGTCCGCCGAGCATCCCAGGTTTCATCCCTGCTGATCGGCCCAAACCGGCCTCCGTCAATGTGGTTCGGTCGCTTCATCAGCGCACCTGTACGTGTTCGACATCGCCCGCCGCCGACGCTCGGCCGACCCCGCCCACGGGCCGGCCCACCGTCACCCTCGTTTCGGGAATGCCGAGCCCGGGTAGGAATTGTCGAACCTTTACACGGAAGCACCGGTGGTCGCAGCGTTGCATCTACCCACGTCAAGATCTCAGCATGCAACTGCGATACGTGGGAGCAAGCGCTTTTCGATGGAGCTCGACGGTGTGGCGAGCGCCCGGAAGTTCGTTCGAGATCTCGTGAGCCAGCTGGACACAAGCACGGCGTACCGAGTCGAGCTCCTGACGAGTGAACTGGCAACAAACGCACTCCTCCACGGTCGCTCGGCGTTCGACATCGTGGTGCTCGAGGCCGGCGGCAGGCTCCGGGTGGAGGTGGCCGACGACTGTCCTAAGAACGCGGTGCTCGTGACGGCGGACCAGGCCGCCGTCCATGGGCGCGGCATCTTCATCGTCAACGAACTGGCGGACAGCTGGGGCTCGACGGAGAACGGGGCAGGGAAGACCGTGTGGTTCGAGCTCGCCATAACCGGTTGCCAAGAGCCGCTGCCTACTCCTCGATGAAACGATGAGCGGTCGAGGGTGACGCAGGAGCACTGAGCAGCCGTCCGGTAGTGGATTGCGAGTCGACGCGATGACGCCGACGCCGCTCCCACCGAGAACGCCCGTGGCGCCAAGATGAAGATGACCGTGTCCGGGCCGTGGACGATGGCGGCGGTCACCGATGCAGGAACGGGTGGTCGCAATGTCGATGTCGCCCAGGATGAACACGGTGGCCATGCCTCGGTCAATCTCAACAGCAAATAGTCGTGGCTCCCGCACAGCATCCTTGTACCGGGTTGGATCGCGGCACACCGACCGGCAGGACCCGAGGATGCAAGAGGGTGGTTCACCAAACCACGCACGCACTCGAGTCGACATTCCACAATCACCGATACAACGAGGAGGACACCCTGCGCCCCGACCGGCACAGACTTCATCACAAGGCGAGTCACGCGATCTCCAACACGACGACACTGCTGGGCTCGGTCACCGCCATCTGCCTCGCGGCGACCGTCGTGGGCATTTGGGCGGTCGGGCTGCTGTTCGTCAAAGGTGGGGTCTTCAATGCCCGCTACGACATGCTCATCACCTCGCTCACGACGGTCATCACGTTCGTCATGGTCTTCATCATCCAATCCACCCAGAACCGGGAGAGCCGAGCGCTCCAGACGAAGGTGGACGCATTGCTGATCGCCAAGCAGGGCTTGGACGAAGGCGAGCTCCTGGGCCTCGAAGACAAGCCGGACTCGACCATCAAAGACGTCCAGTCGGAGATCCACGAGGGTGAGCGGCTCGAGTCGGAGTCCGCCTCTCGGCTCCTGATCAGTGCTGACTTCTCGGGGGCTGCGGCACCCAAGCGGGCCACCTAGGAACCGCACCGCTGCCCCACGCGCACACGAAGGGACCGCGCCTCGTCGCCGAGCACGCGGCCAGGCGTGCCGCCCCCGGCGAGGAGCAGCCGGTGCCGCCCTACTGTGGAGAAAGCACCCCGAAGGAAAGCCGAGTCCTATGCCCCCAGGCCCGTTCGCTGCGGCGACCGCCGTCCGTGCTGTCGATGACCACACATGGCAGAGCGCGATCGCTCCCGGTTGGGACATCGGTGGCAACGCCAACGGCGGGTACCTCCTCGCGATAGGAGCACGCGCCATGCTCGCCGCCACCGGCCGACCCGACCCCGTCTCCATCACGGCGCACTTCCTCGCCCCCGGCAAGGCGGGCCCGGTCACGGTGTCGACCGACGTGATGAAGGTCGGACGACGGTTCAGCACCGCGAGCGCCGTCGTCGCGTCCACCGAGCGGCCCCTCGTGGCGATCCTCGGCAGCTTCGGGGAGCTCGGCAGCCCCGAGGGACCCGAGCTGATCGATGGAGGGCCGCCGCTCCTCCCCGACCCCGAGGACTGCGTCCCCATCGTGGCCACCGAGACGTTCCCGCCTCCCTTCATGGGCAACGTCGAGCTGCGACTGCATCCCGACGACGTCGGCTTCGCCCGCCGGGGTCCCTCCGGCAGGCCGCTGGTGCGCGGCTGGTTCCGGCTTCTCGAGGGCGAGCCGATCGACGGCGTGGCATTGCTCTGCGCCGTCGATGCCTTCCCGCCCACCGCCTTCAATGCCCACCTGCCCATTGCCTGGACGCCGACACTCGAGCTCACGTCGCACGTCCGCGCCCGGCCGGTTCCCGGTTGGCTCAGTTGCCAGTTCACGACACACTTCATCGCAGGCGGCTTCCTGGAAGAAGACGGCGAGGTCTGGGACGCGTCCGGTCGCCTGGTGGCCCAATCCCGCCAACTCGCCCTGGTGCCGGCCACACCATGAGCACAAGACCGGTCGACGACGTGCTCGAGCTCTTCGCCATGAAAGGCGACGAGTGCTACGGCGAGGCGATCAGCCAGCGACACCACGCCCTGCAGTGCGCCGTCGTGGTCCAAGAAGCGGGATCGGCTGACGAGCTGGTCGCGGCAGCGCTGCTCCACGACATCGGCCACCTCGTCGCGGACCGAGAGTTCGGTGCCCGCAGCGACATGTCGCTCGAGGACGATCGCCACGAGGCGGTCGGCGCGCGCTGGGTGGCACGCCGCTTCGGGCCGCAGGTGGCCAGACCTATCGCGCTGCACGTGGTGGCCAAGCGGTACCGCTGCACTGTCGACCCGCTGTACTACGACGCACTGTCGCCGACGTCCAAGGCGACCCTCCAGGCACAAGGCGGTCGCCTGGCGCCCGATGCGGTACGCCGGTTCGAGGCCGACCCGGGGTTCGCGGCAGCGCTCGTCATTCGCGACACGGACGAAGCCGGCAAGGACGCCGACGCCGAGGCACCACCCCTGGAGGACTTCGTGCCTCTCCTCGATCGCGTCGCGCGCTCGAGGAGGTAGCGGGCGGAACCGCCAGCCGCGGCTGCCGTTCACCATTTGCGAGCGGCGACGGCGGGCCGCGCGGGCGCCGGGGTCGTCTCCGCACGCGCCGTCAGTGCCCCAGCGGGCCGGGCGTTGCGGGAAGCACGGTCGCAGTGCCACCGACTTCGACCTACCATTGTGCGTACTGGCACCTGGCTGAAACCGCATTGCCGATGACCGACGCCGCCGAGAGGGCAACGCAGGATCGATCGTGGAACCGATTGGGTCATTCCGGGGTGAGGACGAGTCGGAGGAACGAGGGGCCGGGGCCGACCCGATCGACCGGTGGGACCCCGAATTGCGCCTTCGGGCGATCGCCCACGACATGGCGACGCCGACGGCCACCGTCCGGTTACTCGCCGAACTGGTCGCCGCCGAGAGCCGCGAAGAGGGCGCCGCCGCCCGGGCTCGGGTGGGGCAGCTGGCCGGCCTGATCGTCGACGAGGCCAGGCAGCTCGACGCACTGCGCTCGGAGGTCCTCGAAGGAGGGCGGATCGAGGAGGTGCGCGTGGACCTCGTGGCCGGCCGGATCCTCGCCGGGGCCAGGCTGGTGACCGACGCCGAGTTCACCGCCGAGCTGTCGCCGGCCGTGGCCGACGGTCGCGCCGTCTCCTTCGAGCGCCTTGTCTCGAATCTGCTCACCAACGCGGTGCAAGCGGCGGGTCCCGGCGGTCGCGTCGACCTTCGGGTCGGTCCCACCGAAGGTGGGGCCATCGTCACCATGGAGGACTCGGGGCCAGGCTTCCCCCCCCACAGTGACCCGGCCTGGTCGACCTCGAGGCCCGACGAGGCGCCGCGACGCGCCCTCGGGCTCCTCATCGTCGACGGCATCGTGCGCCAGTGCCACGGGCAGATCGACGTCGGCCGGTCCCGTCTCGGTGGAGCGAACGTGCGGATCTGGTTGCCCCACCGCCGGGACGAGGGACGCCACCAGAGCCTCAACCCCTAGGAACGGGCCCTCTTCCACCACGCGACGTAGAAAGTTCATGCCGCCGCAGGTATCGGCACATGGAGCCGATCCCAGAAACTGGCGTCATGACAGACACCGGGGTCGCCGTCATCTGCGGTCATCGGCTGCTGAGCGAGGCGATCTGCGAGGAGCTGGCCGAGTTCACCGATCTGCGGGCGGTCGCCGCGGACTCCTACCTCGACGACATCGACGAGCTCGTGGCCACCCAGCACCCCGATGTCCTCGTGCTCGACGGGTGCCTGACGCGGGCCCACGGGCGGGCGGCGCTCGGGCGGTTCCATCTGTCCAGGTCCTCGCCCGCAGTGGTGCTCCTGTCGGACCACGACGATCCCGAGGAGATCGACGCCGCGGTGAAATGGGGCGCTCAGGCGGTCGTGCTGAAGATCCCTCCGCCGAAAGAGCTGGCCGACGCCATCCGCTATGCGGCACGGGGTGACATGTGGCTGTCGCCACCGCTGCTCACCGACGTCCTCGCTTCGGACCGCAACGCAGAAGGGCCCGGGGCCCGGGCCACCGACATGGAGCTGTCCTCGCTCGGCGCACCCGAGACCCTGTCCCTCGGGGAGCGGGCAGTGATCGACCTGCTCGTTGAAGAGGCCGATGCCGGCCTCATCGCGTCGGCACTCGCCCTCTCCATCCAAGAGGCCAACCGCTATCTCCGTCAGATCCACCACAAGCTGCGAAGCGCCGCCGCCCCCTTTCTGTCGGTGCACGGCGCCGATGGGCACGAGCCGTTCGACCCGAAGGAGCACCGTTGATTCGAGGCGAGACAACCAACCCCGCACGGACACCCAGAACGAAGGAGCACGGCACCGATCATGACTGCGCCCGTCACCACTGAAAGTATTCCCCTCCTCGACACCGCGAGGACCGGGAACACCGTCCATATCGCAGGACCCCGGGTCAGTGAGGCGAACGAGGGACCGCGGCCGATCGCTACTGGTCGATCGGAGCCCCGTCGCTCGACCGTGAGCCTGGTGATCCCGGCCAAGAACGAGGCCCGCAACCTCGCCACCGTCTTGGAGAACCTGCCCGACTGCGTCGACGAGGTGATCCTCGTCGACGGCCGGTCCTCGGACGTGACACAACTGATGGCATCCACCTGCCGACCGGGCATCCGGATCATCGACGAGTCCGCCGCGGGCAAGGGCCATGCCCTGCGGACAGGGTTCGAAGCGGCCCGTAGCGATGTCATCGTGGCGATGGACGCCGACGGGAGCATGTCGCCCAACGAGATCCACCAGATCATTTACTTCTTGGACCACGGATTCGACTTCGTGAAGGGGTCGCGCTTCGTCGCCGGCGGCGGGTCGCTCGACATCACGCCGCTGCGCAAGCTAGGCAACCGAGCCCTGCTGCTGCTCGCCAACCACCTGTTCGAGACGCAGCTGACGGACCTCTGCTACGGCTTCTTCGGGTTCCGGCGCCAGTACCTCAAGCACCTGCAGCTCACCTCGGCGGGCTTCGAGATCGAGACCGAGCTCACCATTCGGGCGGTGACGGCGGGGCTTCGGATTGCCGAGGTGCCGAGCCTCGAGCTGCCACGGCGCAGCGGACGTTCCAGCCTCCGCTCGTTCCCCGACGGGTTCCGCGTGCTGCGCACGCTGCTCGAGGAGCGCTACGAGCCCCGCCGAGCAGCGGCGGATGTCGGTGGATGATCCCGGTCCACGACGAGCCAACGGTGGGCTCGTTGTCCTGTGCGGTGGTCATCTGCGCCTACACCGAGGACCGCTGGCACGACATTCAGCTCGCCATCGAGTCGGTCCTCCTCCAGCAGTACCCACCTGACGAGATCATCCTCGTCATCGACCACAACCCCGCGCTCTTCTCACGGGCCTCGCAGGCGTATCCAGCGATCACCGTGGTGGCCAACGGCGGCCCGAAGGGGCTCTCAGGCGCTCGCAACGAGGGGTACCGGCGCTCGAGCGGCGAGATCGTCGCGTTCCTCGACGACGACGCTCGGGCACAGCCCGGCTGGCTCGCGCAGCTGCTCGAGGCCTACGGCGACGGTGAGGTCATGGGCGTCGGGGGGGCGGTCGTGCCGGGGTGGAGCGAACCCCGGCCGCGTTGGCTGCCCCCTGAGTTCGACTGGGTCATCGGGTGCAGCCACTCGGGCATGCCGGCGGCACCCGCCGCTGTGCGCAACCTCGTCGGCGCCAACATGTCGTTCCGGCGGACCTCCCTCGACCTCGTGGGAGGCTTCTCCACCTCCTTGGGCCGCACGGGGGCGAACGGGGCGGGCTGCGAGGAGACCGAGATGTGCATCAGAGCGTCCCAGGCCGTCGCTGGTGGCCGCCTCGTGTACGACCCTTCGGCACTGGTCACCCACACCGTCTCGCCCGACCGTCGGACGCCTGCGTACTTCTTGCGGCGCTGCTACGCGGAAGGTCGGTCAAAGGCCTTGGTGCGCTCAATGGTGGGGACAGCTGCGCTCTCCAACGAGCGCAGCTACCTCCGAGACACCATCCCCGCCGGCGTCCGCCAGGCGCTCAGCGACGCCGTCGGGGGCGACATCGGCGCCCTCGGGCGGGCCGCATCGCTCGTCGGGGGGGTCGCGGTCACGTGCCTCGGCTACGGCTCGGCCCGGCTCCGCTCGGGCACAGGCTCGAGGCGCCGGGTGCCAGCGGCCCCGCCGGTGACGAAGGCGGCGCTCGCACCCCTGCGCTGAGCGCAGTGTTGGGCCCCGAGCGGGCATTCCGACGCACCGGGAGCGCCCGGGAGCGCCCGCCACGTCGGAATGCGCTGGTCCGGCGCGAGTTTGGGGCGGTCCCCCACCCGGGAGTTGGGCGGCCATAGGCTTTTTTCCATCCACCTGCACAACTGCGGCACATCTGTCCCTCGCGGGGAGGCGGCCCGTGCCCTCGGCCACACGGTGCGAGCCGATCGACGATGGACGGAGCACTGCGGGCGACCGCACACGACGACATGCGACGCGCCCGACGTGTCGGCACCGGCCAGCCGCGCCCACGGGGTGCGCCATGAGGGACTGAAGTCCCGACTTCGAGGAGGATCCCGATGACGTCTCCGGCGCTCACTCGCGTCTTGCACCGCCGATGGCTCATCGTCCTCGTGGCCGTCGCAGCGCTCGTCCAGGTGTTCGTTGTCGTGAACCCTCTCGGGCACCACCAAGGTCCCCAGCGCGTGGGGCAGGGCCGCGTCATCGCCCCCGGCGGCCAGCCGGGCCAGGGCCGGGCCGAGGGCACCTCGGCCTCGGCGGGGGCTGCTCCGGAAGTCACGACGAACGCTGCGTCGGTCGCCGTCCTCGCCTTCGGTGACAGCGGCTACGACATCGTGACGGCCGACGGCGGGGTCTTCACCTTCGGCGGCGCACCCTTCTACGGCTCGGCTGCCGGGCTCCACCTGGCGGGCCCCATCGTCGCCGCCGAGGTCACCCCGGATGGCGGAGGGTATTGGCTGGTCGCCAGCGACGGCGGCATCTTCGCCTTCGGCGACGCGCAGTTCGACGGCTCGATGGGGGGCAAGCCGATCAATGCGCCGATCAGCGGGTTCGCTCCGATGCCCGACGGGCGTGGCTACTGGGAGGTTGCCAGAGACGGCGGGGTCTTCGCGTTCGGGGACGCGCAGTTCGACGGCTCGATGGGCGACAAGCACCTGAATGCGCCGATCGTGTCGATGGCGGCGGCGCCCGGCGGCGGCGGCTACTGGCTCGCCGCCTCCGACGGCGGGGTCTTCGCCTACGGCACCTCGACCTTCCTCGGCTCGATGGGAGGACAGCACCTGAACGCCCCGGTCGTCGGCATGTCGGCGGCGGCGGGCGGCCACGGTTATCTGCTCATCGCCGATGACGGGGGGATCTTCGCCTATGGCGATGCCACGTTCTACGGCTCGATGGGCGGCACGGGCCTCTCGGCGGCGGTGGTCGGCGTCGCCGGCTCGGCGGGGGCCGGCTACTGGCTGCTCGGCGCCGACGGGGCCATCTACTCGTTCGGCAACGCCCAGTACGCCGGGCGCGCCCTCTCCCCCGTCGGTGGCTCCCCGGCCCCGAGCGGGGGCCTGCAGCCGGTCGGCGGGCCGGGCGGGCCGTGGAATCTCGTCTTCGATTCGGAGTTCAGCGGCGCCACGCTCAACGCCAGCCAGTGGAGCACCTGCCTCGCGTGGGGCTGCACGAACACTGGGCCCCCGGGGAGCCCCGAGCTCGAGACCTACACGGCGGCGAACTGCCAGCTGAGTGGCGGCGTGCTCAATCTGGTCGCCGAGGTCGGCGGGGGCGGGGCGCGTCCGTACTCGTCGTGTGCCCTCCAGACCTCGCAGCACTACAGCTTCACCTACGGCTACGCCGAGGCGCAGGTGTGGCTGCCGGCGGGGGCGGGCTTCTGGCCGGGGTTCTGGCTCCTCGCCACCAACGGCTCGAGCGACGAGATCGACGCCATGGAGGCCGACGGGAACCTGCCGGATCAGGCGATCCTGACCTACCACTACGGGTCGGGCGAGTTCAACCAGTCGACGGTCTCCTCCGCCAACTACACGGCCGGCTGGCACACCTTCGCCGTCGACTGGGAGCCCGGGTCGATCACCTGGTACGTCGACGGCATGGCAGCGAAGACTTTCACCAGCCCGGTGGTGGCCACGACGGCCATGTACGCCATCTTGGACCTGGCAGTCAGCGGGCCGAGCGACTGGCACAGCAGCCCGAACGCGTCGACGCCCTTCCCCTCGGCGTTGAAGGTGGCCTACGTGCGGGTCTGGCAGCACTGACCCGCACCGCAAGGCATCGCCAGGCGGTGCGGGTCAGTCCTCGTAGCGCAGCGTCACCTTGTGGTGGATGAGGTCGACGAGCTCCTCCAAGCAGCGGTGGTCCGGAACACGCCCCCGCACGGTAACCACGCGCGACTCGGTTCCTGCGGTCCAGTCAACCGCCGCACCTGGCCGGCGGTTGAGCTCGATGTGGTCGATCTCGGGGAGGTCCGCCAGCTCGTCGAGGCCCTCGACGCCACAGAGCCGGTGGGCGGTGACCGGGGGCTGGAGCATCAGCCAGAAGCCGACGCCCTGACACGGCGCGAGGCCCCCACCCTCGTACGGCTCACCCACCGCGAGCGCACAGGCCGTCTCGAAGAGGTTCACGTCCGAGACGGTCTCCAGGACGAACGGCGGCCGGCCGCCGAGGCGCCCGTTTACCTCGATCAGCATCGGGCCCTGCGGTGTGAGTTTGATCTCGGTGTGGATGACGGCATCGGTCACGCCGAGCGCTTCGATGGCGCGCTCGACCATGGCGAGCACCGGGGCCTCGAGGTGCGGCGCGAGTATCCCCGGGAGGAAGTTGCCCGTCTCCCGAAACGGCGGGGCCAGAGGGAAGCGCCCGGTGATCGCCACGTGGCTCGCCACGCCCGCGCTCACCACGCTCTCGATGGAGAAGTACGACGCGTACCACCGGCCCTCGGCCCTGACGTCGTCGAGGTACTCCTCGACCAAGAAGCCCGGCCCACCCACGGCGGGTGCCACCTGGGACACGAGCTCGGAGGCGCTCGCCACGTCGACGATGCCCCTGCTCCCGCTCCCCCGGGCGGGCTTGAGCACCGCCGGGTAGCGGACACGCCGGGCCAGGTCGGCGAGCTCGTCGCCGCCGATGTCGCCGGGGATCGGCCAGAACGCCGGACCCGGGACGCCCGCAGCATGCAAGGCGGCGCGCTGGCGGCACTTGTCGGCCACCTTCAAGGCCGTCTCCATGGTGTGGTAGCGCAGTCCCAGCCGCTCGGCGAGGGCGGCGGCAGTGAGGAGGTGGTCGTCGACGAACGAGACGATGCCATCGACTGAGAGCTCCCCCAGCGCCCGGGCGGCCTCGTCGTGGCTCAACCCGGTGATGTCGAGCACGGTTCCGAGCCGGCGCAAGAGGCGCGTCGTCGCCTCGTCGAACCCCTCGGGCGACTCGAGCACCCAGACCACGTCCATCGAGTCCCCGATCCGCTGGATGAGGTCGAGCGGGGAGAACGAGCGGGTGTTGTGGAACACCGCCACCGTGTGTCGCACTAGAGCTCCTTGCGGATGAGGAGCAGCTCGGCCGCCGCCTGCAGTGCCCGGTCGTTGTTGACCATGAGCGGCGCAGCCGCCGCGTCGCGCAGGATGCGCGCCATGCTCACCGGGGATCGGTTGGCGAAGCCCGGCAGCCCGCAGATGAGCATGGCCCGCTGGACGATGTCGAGCACGAGGGTCGTCGAGGTGAGCTTCAGGTTGTCCATGCGCGACGAGAAGGCAAAGGTGTCGACGGCCTCGGTGTCCTTGTTGCGCTCGTAGTCGGCCGCCCCCGCCGCCACGACCTCGCGGAGCTGGTGGAGGACGACGCTCAGCTCGGCCAGGCGCAGGGCGCTGATCGGGGCGGGCGCGTCGGGCGACACCTGGCGGCTCTTGCGGGCCTGGGAGCGGACCGCGGCGTGCGCCTGGCGCCCCCCCGCCTCGGCCAGCCCCAACCATACGGAGCTGAGCAGCACCGAGCTGACGGGCAGCGACGTGCGCATGAAGACGTCGGCGTAGTCGTGGATGACCATCTCGTCGGGGATGTCGGCGAGCAGGAGGCACGGTCTGCTGCACGTCCCGCGCAGCCCGAGCGTGTCCCACTCGCCGCGCGGCTCGAGCTGGAGGTCCGGGGGCAGGCAGATGGCCAGCACCTGGTCGTTGGGAAGGCTGTCGGGGCTCCGGCGGGCGGTGGCCAGGACGCCATCGGCGTACTCGCCGTAGGAGACGGTCGCCGCCTCTTTCTCGATCCGGTAGCCCGTCTCGGTCGGCTCCAGCGCGCAGATGCTTGTCCGGCGGTTGCCGCCGAGGCCCACTTCGCTGTTGGCGTTGGCAAGCAGCAGCTCGCCGGCGGCCACCTGTGGCAGGAGTGCCTCTTGGGCGGCCGGCGATGCGTGCCGGACCAGCATCGCAACCTGGATGTGGTGCATGGCGAGCACGAGGGCACTCGACGCGCAGTGTTGGGCGATCACCGACACCGTTTGGGAGATCTCGCCCAATCCAGCGCCGACACCGCCCCACTCGGCCGGGACAAGAGCGCCCGACAACCCTGACTTTCTCAGTTCGGTCACGGTCTCAATCGGGAAGCGGGCCTCGCGGTCCACCTCGTCGGCGCAGAGATCCGCGACCTCCTCTCCGATCCGCCGTGCTTCGACGACCAATGCTGTTTCGCTCATGTCCGCTCCTTTTCCATGAGGCTTTCGCCCACCTCTGCTGCCTATGCGGTGCTGATCTCGAGCTACCGGTCGTGCCCGGATGTGCGTCGTCGGGTCGCGCGTCGCCGTGTCGGGGCGTGCGGCGGCTCTGCTCTCGGGCGACGTCGCCGCCGGCACCGGGTCCGGGGCCGGGCGCGGCTCCGATGCGACGTGGCCGAGCTGGATGTCGGGGACGACCTCGACGTGGGCGTGCTCGCCGCGCGCGACGCTCCAGACCACCGGGGCGAAGTAGAGGGCCTCGAGCATCGTGGCGGCGACCCAGAAGCCGCAGAGGCCGAGCACACCGAAGAGGGCGGCGCCCACCGCGGCCGCGGCGGCCTCGAGGCACGTGGCGAGCGACACCACCTTGGCGGCCGACGTGAGCTTGCGCTGGGCCCGCCGGATGGCCACGAAGTGGTCCTTGATCACGTACGGGATCCCGGCCAGCAGCAGGATGCGCAAGATGTCGGTGCCGTGCTCGGCGTAGTCGCGACCAAAGACGCCGAGGAGCAGCGGGGCGGCGGGCTCGATGACGACGAGGGCCGCCGCGCAGCACGCGAGCCCGAACGGCAGCGTGCGGCGGACGTGGTACTGGAGGGATGACACGTCGTCGCTGGCCTCGGCAAACAGCGACATCGCCAAGAGGGCCGGCACGAGCAGCACCATGCTCGCCACCAGCTGGGCGACGGAAAAGTACGCGAAGTCCCGCGGTAGCAAGAACAGTGCGGCCAGGAACGGCAGGAAGAAGGTGACCGACGTGATGGCCAGGTTGAGGGCGTGATGGCGCAGGGCGGCGCCCTTCAGCTCCCAGATGATCTCCCAGCGCTGCGCCAGCGTGGTCCGGCCCGTTTCGGGCCTGGCCAGGCCGAGCAGGCGGGGGCACAGGAGCAACGAGATGCTGAGGGACACGGCCCAGGCGATCAAGAGGCCCGTGGTGTCGCGCGCGCCCAGGGCGAACACGACGAGCACGATCAGGACCAGCCGCAGTGCCGACGCCGTCCCGTTGCGCACGAGCTGCGCGGGCCCCTTGCGCAGTCCGATGGCCACCGAGTCGAGCAGCCCCGCCATCGTGGTCATGACCGTCCCGACGACGAACAACGAGGCGTCGACCGGTGAGCGCCCGAGCTCGCTGAGGCTGTGGCCGAGCAGCGGTGACGCCGCCCAGGTGAGCAAGGCCAGCACCAGCGCGGCGGCGGCGGCGACCAGGATCGCGGTGGAGACGACGGCGTGGTGCGCCTCCTTTGGGACCGTGCGCAATTCGACCAGCAGCAAGGACCCGATCCCGAGGACGCCGAGCGCGCTGAGCAGGGCAGCGACGGAGACCGCGGCGGCCGAGACGCCGACCGAATGGGCGGGGACAAGCCTGGTCGTCGTCGTCCAGTAGGCGAGGCCCAAGACGAGCACCACGCCCTGGGTGAGCACGAGATAGCCGAAGCGCCCGAACAGGCCGCTCCCGGCGACGAGGGAGCGCACCTGCTCGCGCGAGGGCTTGGCGCGCTCGACGCACGCACGCAGCGCCCGCGGCGGCCGGACCGTGGCGGCCGGGGCGTCGGCAGCAGCGAGGCCGGGCTCGCTCATGTCGACACCTCACGCACGACCCGGCCGTCCTCGGTCAGTACCAGCGCGTTGCCACGGGCGGCAGCGGCGGCCGGTAGGGGCACCGTCCAGTCCGAACCCACGGGCGACGCGCCCGAGCGCCACAGCACCGTGCGCCCGTCGAGGATCTCGAGGTGCGCCCCGCGCAGGTCTGCGGCGTGGGCCCGGGCGACGGGCACCCCAGCCGATCCCGACGTGACCGACAGCGACGTGGGGGCCCGCCACAAGGTGGCGTCCGACGCGACCGACACCACCACCGCCCCGGCGACCAGCAGGACGGTGAGCGCGCCCGACGCGACCAGCCAACGCCGGCGCACCACGGACGGGCGCGCCCCCGGCCCTGCCCCCCCATCCCCCTGGGCGCGCCGCCACGGCGGCTGGCGCCGCAAGCCCAGCGCCCCCAGCCCGGCCAGCACCACCAGCGCCACCGGGGTGGCCGGCAGCCCGGTCGGGACGAGCACCAGCGCCGCAGCCATGCCGGCCACGGCCGCGCCGAGGAGGAAGTCGAGCCAGCGGTCCGCACCCCTCGGGAAGCGGCGCCGGCGCACCCAGATGCCGGCCACCGCCATCGCCGGCGCGAGCACCCACCAGTTGGCGCCGGTCGTCGGCGCCGGCGAGCGCACGTCGCCGGTGCCTTCGAGCGGGCGCTCGCCCAGGATGCGCGAGAGGTCGTAGATCGTGATGGGCCCGTTGGTGTACAGCTTCACGAAGCCGGGGACGGCGGCGAACTTGTCGAGCTGTGCGGCATGGAGCCGCTCCACGCCGTTGGTCTCGCCCGGCTCGAAATACGAGCCGTAGGCCGGAGGGCCGCTGGCGAGCCGGGAGTCGACGACGAGGTAGCGGATGTGGGCCTGGCGCACCAGCGCGATGTCGTAGGTGCCCCAGGTCCGGTCGAAGTAGAGCGGCCCCACGTTGACCGAGCCGTCCCCTTCGCTCACCGGCGAGAGATGCCCGATGGCCGCCAGCAGCGCCGCCTCGTCGCGGTCCGCTGCAACCGGGGACCCGGGCGGGAGGTGTTGTGCGGCCCACTGCGCCGCGGCGATCGTGCTGGCGTCGACCGAGCGCTGGTCGGCGGCGGGCAGGTACGGCCCCGGGACATAGGACCAGTCCGGGCCCGACCCAAGGATCATCGAGCCGAGGAAGCACAGCGAGGCGATGGGCAGTACCAGGGCCATGCGCAGTCGTGGGCGCCGGGAGGCGAACCAGGCACCGATGAGCACGGCCATACCGAAGAACACGAAGGTGGACATGCGCCCGCCGACCTCTTCGCTCCCCGACGAGAGCCGGGATCCGAGCACGACGAGGTAGCCGAGCGCCACCATGACCGGCAGGTAGCGGAGCGGCCCGCCACGCACTGTGCGGTGGGCCACGACCGAGCGGACCGAGACGGCGAGCAGGACAACGAACGTGAGCGCAGAGGCGAGCAGCACGATCTCCTGCCAGAGCGGCGCGGCGGTGCCCGACGCGCCGCGGAACAGACCACGGCTCTGCCCTCCGGTGAGGAGCCCCACGACCCCGCTCACCGCCCCTGTGAGGATCGGGTCGAGGTAGTGGTAGAGCTGCGGGGCGCGCAGCGCCGTCCAGGCGAGCGCCCAGACGAGCCCGAATCCGGTCACGAGACCTACCCGGCGGGCCGAGTGGCGCCGCCCGCAACACCACAGTGCGATCGTGAAGACGCAGAGGAGCCCGACGGTGAGCCACCCGACGAGGTGATGGCTGATCACCGCACCCCACAGACAGGCGGCCGCCAGCCACACGCGGTAGTCGCGCCCGGTGCGGGGCGCCTCGGCCACTCGGACCAGGAGGTACACCGCTCCGGCCCCGAGGGAGAGGGCGAGGGTCTGGTACGAGAACGCAGCATTGAAGGAGTAGAACTGCGGGCTCGCTGCGTAGACGACGACACCCGCCGCCCCCGCCCGGGACGACCGGGTGACGCGCTCGACGAGCAGGAACACGACGAGCACGAGGATCACCCGTGAGACCAGCACGGTGACCAGCTCGCAGACGACGACGGGCAGGCCCGTCAGCCACCGCACCGAGACGGTGAGGAGCTCGAGGCCCGGAAACGAGGGGCTGACCGGCAGGAGCGAGTTCGAGGTGAACAGGGCCCGCTGACCCGAGAGCTGCCAGAGCGTTGTCTGGTGCAGCAGTTCGTCGTAGCCGGTGAAGAGCAGGGGGCTCAAGAGGTAGTACGACACGACGAGCGCCACGCCGAGCAGGACCGCCACCTGGATGCGCTCGGGCCGCCGGGCCCGCTCGGCCAAAAGGCGCCAGGCACAAGGGGCGAAGATGGTCACCAAGCCGGTGAAGAAGAAGGCAAGGGCCAACTGGACATGGCCCGCGCGCCCGATGGCGTAGCCCACCGCCTGGAGAGCGAGTCCCCCGGCCACGATGGGCGCGACGACGACCAGGCGGGTGCGCTGCGGGTCGTTGGCCGGCATCGCCGGAATGGGGCCAAAGGCTTCTGCCCCCGAGTCGGTTCGCGCTTCGCTCCCGCCTGGCGGCGCAGCTTCTGAGAGGCCCACCCGGGCCGGGTCGTCGCTGTGCGTGTCAGACACGGTCTGGTCGTCGACGACCGTGCCGTCGAGCGCCGGGCTCACGGCGCCACCAGCTCGGGGTGCGCGGGCACACGTGGTGTCCCGGCGCTACTCGGAGCGGGTAAGTAGGTGGCGAGGAAGTACTCGCTCAGTAGAGCGATCGCCCGAGCCCGGCCACTGGCGCCGAAGAGCGTGTGGTCGATGGAGGGCAGGACCTCGAGGCGCACCAGCCCGCTCTTTTCGAGCCGGCGCATCGCCCACTTCGCCCGCCGCTCGAAGGGTCGCGCCTCGACCTCGCCACAGAGGACGAGGGTGGTGACCCGCTTTGCCGCCAGCGCGTTCAGCCCATGGGCCGGATGCGGTTGGAGCCCGAGGCGGTCAAGTGCCCACCACACCGAGGGCGGAGCCTTGTGCTCCCCGAAGTGGGCCAGCCACTCAAAGCGCCGCAGCGCCTTCACCCACGGGCTGAAGGGCTGGACGGCGCGCCGTCCTTCGTCGACCTCGCCTCCGGTGCGCACCTCGGGCGGATCGAACGACAGGATCGGGTTGATGGCGCAGACCCCGCGCGCACCGAGGGCGATGCCGTTTTCGATGGAGTGGTACGCACCGGCGCACAGCCCCGTCAGCACGACGTCGCCGTGGTGCCCCGGGCAGAGCGCCTCGGCGGCGGACGCCACGTCCTCGGCGGCCTCGAGCGGGTAGCCGACGTGGGGGGGCTGCCCCGGCCGAACCGGGCTGTCGCCCAGACCGCTCAGGTCGAATCGGAGACACCGCATCCCCGCCGCGGCGAAGCGGCGGGCCAAGCTGACCCACAGGCGCGCCGGGCCGATGTGGTGGATCAGGCCCGCGTTCAACAAGAGCACCGTCGGCCCGAGCGGCGCACCTTCAGGCTCGGTGAGGATGCCAAACAGCCCGAGGGGGCCGAGCCGGACCGCCCGCTCGACGACGGGCGTCGTGGCGTTCGCCGCAACGACGGCCTGCTCGCGCACCACCGGGGTGACCGTGGTCGGCGAGGCCCCGAAGTTGCCCAGGAGCCATCCGAGCACCATGGCGATGGCCGCCTCGGGGAGGCGCGCCTGGTCAGGCAGCACGTCGACCAGGTCCGCCTGCCCCTCGGCCACCCCCCACTCGACGTGCTCGGTGCCGAGAGCCCTCGCGAGCCGCGACGGCGTCGGCCGGTCGTCTCGGACCAGCACGAGGGTCCGCCGTGCGAGGGGTGGGCTGACCTTCGTCAGGTCGAGCGTGCCGAGGTCGGCGACGGTCTCGGCGCTCAGGACCGAGCCCAGGACCTCGACAGCGCCGGGATCGAGCTCGACGCCTTCGCTCGGCAAGTCACCGATGCTGAGGGCCATGAGCGCCTGCTGCTCGCGGACGAAGCTCCGGCCGTTGCCACAGGGGTCCCACAGGACGAGGGCGTCCACGTCGCCATCGCTCGCAGCCGTTTCGGCGGCCAGCGTGCCGCCGATACGGATCCCCACCATGGCGACGCGCGCCGCCCCGCACTCGCGCACGAGCGCCACCGCCTCGCGCGCGCTGCGGCGCCAGGACTCGAGCTGGCCGGGACCGCTCTCGTCCCCGGACGAGTCGCCCGTCCCCTCATAGTCAAACCGGAGCGCGAGAAACCCCGCAGCTGCCAGCTGCTCGGCCAGGGTGCGGATCGCTCGGTGCGCGGACGCGTACTCGACGCCCATGGTGGGACAGCACACGACCGCCCCCCTGGCCATGCCACCCTCGGGCACGTGGAGCCACCCGAACAAGGGGCGCCCCTGCGGGCCGAACCACGTCGGCACCGCCCTCATGGCCGTTCCTCGAGTTCGACCCGGCCGCTGCAGCGGCCGTTCAGGGCGTGGAGCGCTCCACGGGGCCGTGTGCCGTCGCCGACGAGCGTGACGTGGCGAGTCCGGCCGGGCACGAGATGGAACCACGAGTCGTCGGGCGAGAAGCCCGGCACCTCGACGCTGACCCACTGGGCGAAGCGCTCCGCGGTGCAGTCGAGCACCCACTCCCCTTCCCCCAGTCTGCGGGCGACCGCTCGCAGCCCGAGGTCGTGCTCGAGGTCACGCCGGGGGCCGAGCGGGAGGTGGACGGCGTCGGCGACCACGCGGTCGCTCCCCGCAGGTCCCTGCGAACAGAGCTCGACGTGGGCGACGTCGTGGGCCGGCGCCCCAAACCGGTACGCGTAGGTGAGGTCCCGGAACGACGGGAACAGCGCGGCGAGATCGAATCGCTCGGTTCGCCGTCCGGCGACCTCGATCGACGAGCGCACCGTCTCCACCGGGGTGGCGCCATCGGCCAGGAGGGTCACCTGGAGCGAGCCGCGCCACGGTGCCGCCGCATCGTTCACCACGTGGGCGCTGAGCCCGTTGAGCCCCTCGTCGGTGAGAACCAGGGTGAGCGGCGCGAAGAGCCGCCGGAGCACGAACCAGCCCGACTTCGGGCGGCCCAGCGAGTCGATGACCCCCCACCCCGCCCCGGGCCGGAGGTCGCGAAGGCTGAGCAGCAGGGCGCCCGCACAGCGCGAGCCCCCCCGCCGCCACTCCGAGATGGTGGCGACCATGCACTCGGCGACCGCGGCCCGCCCGAGGTCGAGGTAGCGCTCGGGGTCCTCGATGCGGGTCCTCATGACATCGGCACCGAACAGGTCGGCCACGTAGTGGTCGCGCACGTCCTCGAAGTCCCAGGAGCGGCCCGCGTCACGCGGCACGCCCGCCTTCCAGCGGGGGTGGTGGCCGGCGGTGGCCGGGCCGCCCAATACTTCGTCGACGGTCGCCGGGCAGGGCGGCTGCGAGAAAGCCAGGCACTCCGCGGCGAAGCGCACGCCGCTTCGGCGGACGTCGTCGAAGGTGCGCAGGTAGGCACCCACGCCGAAATAGTGGGCCACGCCGACATCGGTCGAGAAAGGCAGCGGGCCACCCGTGGGGCTCGACGGGAGTGCGACAGCATCGGGGAGTCGGCGCGCCAGGGCGGCCGGGATCACCCGCTCGAGGACGTCGAAGGACCACTCGGCGCGCTCCATGCCGGCCATCGCCGCCTGCTGTTCGACCTCGCTGCCACCGCTCACGACGGCCAGGCATGGACGGCCCTGCCAACCGGCGAACTGCTGGTCGAGCTCGCGCACGAGCGACGCCTCGAAGGCCGCGTCGCGCGGCGAGTCGAGGTTCGCCACCATGCAGTCCTGCCAGACCAGCATCCCGAGTTCGTCGCAGACGTCGAAGAAGTGCGCGTCCTCGTAGACCGAGGTGCCGGGGACCCGCAGCATGTTCATCTGGGCGTCGTGCGCCAAGGTGACCGAGGCGCGTACCTGGTCCTCGGCAGCGGCGAGCGACACCACGTCGGGGGGCACCCACACGGCACCCCGGCAGAAGATCGGCACGCCGTTGACCAGCAGCTCGAAACCGCCGCCGGTACGGTCGACGGCGATCGACCGGAATCCGACTCGGCCGAGCGGCAGTTCGATCTCGCCCACCTCGAGGGTGAGCGGGTAGAGCGGCTGGGGCCCGTGCGTGTGCGGCCACCACCGTTCGACCGATTGCACCCGGACCGTCCCCGACACGACGCTGCCACCCATGTCGTAGACGCCCACCGAGAGCGGTGCGGCCGCCGGCCCCACGTGGAGCACGACCGGCAGAGGCCCCGGCGGCCGGGACAGCGTGAGCTCGAGGTCGACGACGCCATCATCCCCGTCGAGGCGCGCGGCGAGCTGGCGATCGACGACGCGGAACTCCTCGGGCGGGACCGCCCGCACGGTGACCGGCCGCCACGGGCCGACCGGCGCGAGGTCCGAGCCGAGGTCCGGCATGCGGCCGAGCATCGTGGTCCGCAGGAATCGGAGCCCCTGCTCGCGCACGAGGCCAGTGCGCCAGCGCGGCCGCGGTCGGCGCTGCCGCAGCCACGGTGCCAGCGCGCCGCAGCGGATCGCCACCTCGTTCACCGGTGCGAGATGCCCGAGCTCGACCTCGTCGGTGCTGAACATGTTCTCACCGTGCCAGCGGTGCACGCCGTTGACCCAGACGTCGGCCAACGTTGCGACCCCACCCAGGTTGAGCACGTAGGGCGCGTCGACCTCGGGAGCGGTGAACGTGGCCCGGAACCACCAGTCGTCCCGGTCGTAGTCACGTGTCGCCCAGTCCAAGGAGCCGGCGGCACGCAGGGCGCCCGCCGCCGTGCCGGGCACGGCCGCGGGGAGCCACGTCACCGCGTGCGCATCGAGGTCCTTCGGCGTCGAGGCGGCGCCGGCCGCAACGGCGCAGCACTCCCACGCGGCGGCCGAGAGGAGGTCACTCGTCATAGCGGAGGACGAGGGCGGCCATGGCGCTCTCCCATGCTTTGGCCATAGCTTCCAACGGCGAGTCGAGATCCGAGCGCCTACCCGCGGCGGCTCGTGCGAGTGCAAACTGGGCGGCCTTGGCCTCGGAGGCGAGCACCATGAACTCCTCGACGACGGGCTCGAGGGCAGCACCGGTCTCCTCGCCGAGCCAGCCCAAGAACGCGGCAGCAAGCTCCGCCGAGGCACCGCACTGGCGGCACGTCCCGAACGCGTACTGGTGGAACAGCGTGACGCCTTCGGACTGGAGCCAGCCCATGTCCGCCTGGAGGCGCTTTTCGAGGCGCCGGACCGGATTGTCCATCGGCCGGCGCCCGAGGTGGTCGCGTGTGAGCTCACGGGCGACATCGGCGAGGCGGTTGCTGTCGTGCCACATCCGGTCGAGCTTGACCAGCTCGACGTAGGGCGGGAGGTGGTGCCCGGAGTCGGGGAGCCGGCCGAAGAGGCCGTCGAAGTCCTCGGCACTGAGCTCGTAATAGCCCGCGTTGTGGAAATAGCCGAGCCGACGCGCCTCGACGTCGAGGCACTGGGGCACGATCGTGCTCTTCACGTGCTCGGTGCGGTAGGCGACCCCTCTCGTATCCGGCAGGAACCACGAGTCGACCTCGACGGTGAGCAGGCGGCCAAGATCGAGCTGTTCGCCGATGTGCTCCACGAGGGGGCGCCAGACGTTCATCTCGGCGACCTCGAGGCCGTAGAGGGCGCGCAGGTCCTCGGGCGGCACCTTGAAGAACGTCCACTGGTCGCCCTCGAAGTCAGAAGAGAGGGTGAACGCCCCAGCCGCCCGGGGCTCGAGCCCGAGCGAGGACAGGACCTCGATCCACACGTCCACGTAGCAGTTCGTCTGGGTCCAGATCCGCTCCTCGGAATGGAGGGGGTGGGGCCGGTAGTCGGCCGGATCGATCGACAGCAGCTGGTGTCTCATAGTCCAAGGACGTTCCGGACCGACGGTGGCCACGACTCCTTGCGAAGCCCGTGGGTGTGCAACAGCGCAAGGGTGACGCGTTCGACCCCGAACCCCACGCACGCGGTGTGGGCGACGGCCCCGTCGTCCGCGACGATGTCGAACTCCAGCCCGAAGTGGTCCTCGTGGCAGTTCGCCGACGTGATCGCGGTCGGGGATTCGCTCGAGCAGATGGGGCTCACGATCTCGATCTTGAGCGCCTCGTCACGCTGGTTCGCGGCCAGCATCCGGCCCGAGCGCCCGAAGAAGGGGTCGTTGGCGACGACCGCCTCGACCTCGAGCCCGAGGGACCGGTGCAGCGAGAGCGCCCGTTCGACCCAAAGGTCGCGATGGCGGCGAGCGCCCTCAGGTGTGCCCAGGTAGACGAACTCGTGCTGGCGGAATGCTTGCATCCGGGCCGGGTCCACGCTCGGCTCATGGCGGAAGCACTGGCCGTACACTTCGACCGTCCGGCCGCCGAAGGGCAGTGGCCCCGACTGGCTCGGGTACAGCGGGTGGCAGGCCGCCGAGCACAGGGCGATGTCGGTCGGCTCGAGGTGGGCCACCCATTCGCCACCCTCCTCCACCGTTCGGAGCAGCTCGGCGTGGGCCCGGTCGTCGCCGGCGAAGGACTGGACCGTTCCCAACAGGTCCGGGAAGGAGCGCACGTAGTCGGTCCGGTCGAGCAGGGCCCGGCTCATGACCAGCGGGAAGTGGTACGTGGCCGAGGCCTCGGCCCGCCCGGCCAAGCTCACCAGCACGTCGAGCCCCCGGACGATCTCTTCGAACCGCTCGGCGCGGAGATAGAGTCCGTCAACGCCGGTCGGCACGAGGAGCCCCTCGTCGAAGAGCTCCTGGCGAAAGGCGAGATACGGGTCCGACCGGCCGCGACGGGATTCGAGCTGGGCTGCACCGAGGATGTTTGCCGCGTTCATGGTCACGCCTCCTTGGCCACCAAGAGCATCTGGGCGCTGTTCGCCAGGATGCGGTCGTTGTTCACCATGAGGGTCGCCCCGTGGGCATCACGGAGCAGCCGGCCGAGCGCGAACTCCGAGTCCTCCCGGTAGCCCGTCATGCCGCAGATCCGCATGGCGCGCCCGACGATGTCGACAACCAGCGTCGAGGCCGCCACCTTGAGCGAGTTGCACTCGATGGCAAAGGCGAGCGAGCCCAGGGTGTCCGTCCCGTGCTCGGACTCGTCGAAGTGCCGGGCCACCTGCTCGGCCACGGCCCGGAACGGGAGGTAGACGGCCATGAGCTCCGCCAGATGGACTGCTGCAGGCGGTGTCGCTCCCGGCTTCTTGCGGGCCTCGCGCCGGACATGGGCGCGCGCCGTCGAGACGGCAGCGTCGGCGATGCCCAACCAGACGTGGGCCCAGAGGATGTGCGAGACGGGCAGCATGGTGCGCTCGGAGATGTCGGCGTACGGATCAGAGAGGATGCAGTCGTCGACGTCGTCGGCATCGAGTTCGAACCCGAGGCTGCACGTCCCGCGGAACCCGAAGGTGTCCCAGTCCGAGATCGGCTCGAGCGAGAGGTGGGGGCGCCGACAGAGCACGAGGACCTGATCGCTCGGCGGGCTTGTCTCGCACCGACGGGCGGTGGCAAGGATCGCGTCGGCGAACTGGCCGTAAGAGATGACGGGTGCCTGCTTGTGCAGCCGGAACCTACCCCCGCCCGCTTCGACGGCGCAGCTGCTCGAGCGCACGTCACCGCCGATGCCTACCTCGGTCGTCGCCGACGCCAGAAGAGCCTCACCGCCCACCACCTCCTCTCGGACGTAGTCGGTGAGAAACGCAGTGTCGCCGTGCCGGACGAGGCAGGCAACTTGGATCTGGTGCATCGCGAACACCATGGCGGTCGACGCGCAGTGCCGACCGAGCTCCGCGACGACCGCCGCGATGTCGCTCAGGCGCGCTCCCCCGCCCCCGAGGTTGGCCGGCACGAGGGCCGAGAGCAGTCGTTCAGAGCGGAGAGCTTCGATCGACTCCTTCGGGAATCTGGCGTCACGATCGACCTCATCGGCAGCGGGGGCGACGTACTCGAGAGCCAGCGCATGGACCCGGTCGGAGAGCCCGGCGTCGCCCCTCATACGGAGCTGACCCGGTCCGAGGTGACGAGCCCGCTCAGTGCCTGTTCGATTGCGAAGATGGACTCGAAGGTCTTCTTCCGGAGCAGCTCTTGGGGGAACTCGACGTCGAAGGCGTCCTCGAGCGCCAGCATGACGTTGACGCTGGCGTGCGAGGTGAGCCCGCACCGGTACAGGTCGGCGTCCACGTCGAGCGTCATCGCGTCGACGGGAAGCCGCCCGTAGTCGGCCAACACCTGGCGAATCATCTGTTCCATCAAGCTCCCTCCGGTTCCTCGATGCCTCGGGCGCTCCCGCCCAGGGCGACGACCAATGCGACGGCGATGTCGCCCTCGTGCGAGAGGGCGACGGCGAGATCGTCGAGTCCCGCGTGCTGCGCACGCCGGGCGGCTTCACCGGCCAGCGCCAAAGAGCACGAGCCGTCCGGCTCGCGACGGACCTCGATGGAGCGCCAGTCGAGCTGGCGACCCCCTGGGCGCAGGACCTTGACCACGGCCTCTTTGGCTGCGAAGCGCGCCGCCAGGCTCTCTGCACTTGGCCCGTCGTCGCGCGCGCAGTCGGAAAGCTCGCGGTCTGTGAACACCCGGCGCAGGTAACGGTCCCCGAACCGGGTGATCGACGCTTCCACGGCGGCCACCGAGGCCACGTCGACGCCGGCGCGCACGGCGCCGGAGTTGGCCTCCCAACTCCTGGTCACGGGCACGACAGGGGTCCCTCTCGCCATAACCCAAGTCTCGTGAGCATGCCGAGTGGCGCCTACCCCCTGACGCGTGATCTTTCTCGTCTGATTGGTGGAGGCACGGTCCCATCGGCCCAGCTGGCGGCCCTTCGCGCGGCGCGACGAGCCGTGCGGGAGCCGCCCGCGAGTGGTGACCTGGAATCGCCCGAAAGGCTCTCAGCGCTTGCGGGCCACGATGTGGAAGTAGCGGATCCCCGAGAGGTCCTCGTCGAGCCCGACCGGCGCACCTCGCTCGGCGTCGAAGGCCCGCTCCAAGGTGAGGCCGGCCTCGTCGAGCTCGCCGTGCGCCTGACGGAGGGTGACGTAGTGGACCAGCAGCGCGAAGTCATGTGCCTCGACCGGGCCGATGGCCCATTCGCCGGCGTCGCTCTGGGCCGCCGAGAGCCGGTGCCAGTTCACGAAGCGCCGGGGCAGCGCGCGGGGTTCCTGGACGACTGCGGCCGAGGCCCGCAGCATGCGGTAAGTCCTCGACCAGGTGTGTGCCACGGGCGACCCGGCCTGGCGCAACGGGGTGGCACGGAAGCACGGACCGGCCCGGTTGTGGGTCGAGTAGACGAGCAGGGCACCCGGAGCCAGAACCCGGCGGATCTCGGCCAGGGCTCGTGCCCGGTCGCCGTGGTCGACCGCGTCGAGGCCGTTGTAGCTGAAGACGGCCAGCGAGAACCGGTCGGCTCCAAATTCGGCGAGGTCGCGCACGTCACCGAGGCGCACATCGGCATCGGGGTAGTTGCGCCGGCACGCCGCAACCATGGCGGGCGTGTAGTCGATGCCGACGTAGTCGTCGCTCACGAGCCGTAGGAGGGACGTGGTGCGGCCACCCCCGACACCGATGTCGAGGATCGGCCGGCCCCGCGCCTCGGCCGCGACCGACAGCAGTGCGGTCCGCTCCCCAGGGTCGCTCCAGACGTCAAGCACCATTCCCGATCCGCCGTTGGCGAACTGCCCGACGACCGACGTCGACGCCCACACCGCATTGTTCACCTCGTCCTGGCGTGACGGTCCTGCCGCGTGCACCGTCACGGCACGGCACCCCACGGCGTCACAACGCCCGCTCGGAGAGGGCCTGGGTCGCCGATCACCTCGGTGTAGACCGCCTCGATGCGCGGCACTACGTGGCTGGCCGTGAAGTGTTCGACGTTTCGGCGCCCCGCCCGGCCGAAGCGCGCGAGGTCCGTCGCCGGGTCGAGCATCTCGCCCATCGCCCGGCAGAGCGCCGCCTCGTCCCCCGGGGGCACCAGCAGGCCGGTCTCACCGTCGGTCACCATGTCCACGATGCCGCCGGTCGCCGTCGCGAGCACCGCTCGCCCGACCGCCATGGCCTCGAGAACGACGGTCGGGCAGGGGTCGGGCCAGGTGGAGGGCACCACCACGAACCGAGCGCTGCGCATCAGGTCGACCACCTCGCCGTGGGCCAGCTCGGGCAGCAGGCGAGCGCCGCGAGGAAGGTCGAGCGGCACTGGCCCCACGCGCCCGGCGAGCACCAGCTCGGGCGCATCGGGCAGCGCCGCGTAGGCCCGCAAGAGGACCGGCACGCCCTTGTCCGGGGTCAGGTCGCCCACAAACACAATGGGGCCGCCCCCGGAGTGCGGCGCGGCGAGGCGCTCGATCGGGTCGAGCAGCTCGTCGGGGATGAAGTTGGGGATCACGTCGCAGCGGACAGGCCCGCCGAGAAGGCCGTTCCTGCGTGCCACCGCCGAGCTGACGGCGAGGAAGCGGGACACCCCGGCCACCCTCGCCCGCATGCCTCGTCGGTTGCCGAGCGTGACGGCCGCCCCCGTCGCCGACCCGTAGGTGGCCCCTGCACACCTGAGGCAGGCCCCGAGCGACGGCCCGGGGCACGGCGAGCCGTCGCGCATCATGCGTTTGACGGCGCAGACGTGGCTGTAGTCGTGCAAGGTGAGCACGACCGGCGTCGCGTGCTGACGGCTCACCCGCAGGAGCGAGTTCACGATCCAGTTGTGGGCATGCACGACGTCGTAGCGGCGCTCGGCGATGAGCGAACCGGCCGCGCGGGCGATTGCCGGGTCCTCGACAGGGGCTGCGTGCGGGCGCCCCGGGTCCGAGTAGAGGCCCGGGAGGCGTGTCGCGGCGCTCGCGACCCGGATCACGCGCACCCCACCTTCCACATCGACGCCGACATCATCGCGCCCCGGCGCCAGCGTGAGGACGTCGACCTCGTGGCCCACTGCGTGTAGGCGGTGGGCCAGGTTGCGGACGTGTCGCTCCTCACCGCCGACGATCGGCGGATAGAACTGCGCGCCGATCAGGAGGCGCATCGCACCACGTCCGTGTAGACGCCAACCAGGCGATCGGCGCAGTCGTCCCACGTGGGGAGCTCGACGGCGGGCGACGCCACGTCGGTGCGCGCGGCTTGGAGGAGCTCTCTGGCGAGCAACTGCGGCACGGTGTCGCGCGCAACCGTGCGCACCAGGGCCCAGCGGCCGAGCTCGCTCAGGCCCGAGCCATCGGCCACGACGGCGGGGGTGCCGAGGGCGAGCGCCTCCATGATGGCGACCGGGTGTGCTTCGTAGTCGCTCATGAGCGTCACGACGTCGGCGCGTGCCAACAGCGTGCCGAGCTCTTCTCGCTCGTCGGGGCCGAAGGAGGCGAAACTCACCGCTCGGCCGAGCCCGGCTTCGGCGACCTGACGGCGCAGCGCCTGCTCGTGGGGTCCACTGCCCACGATGCCGAGCCGAGCGCCGGGGGCCCGCCGGAGCATCTCGGGCATGGCGGCGATGACCCTCTGGTGGCCCTTGTAGCGCTCGAGCCGCCCCACGGAGAGCACGAGGGGGGCCCCGTCGAGCAGCGGGTCGCTGTGGCCGACGGGCAGGCGTTCGGCACCGTTGTGGATCACGCTGCAGCGCGAGCGGTCGACCCCGGCATGGCGCACGAAGGTCTCGATCTCGAACTGGCAGACCCCGATCACCCGTGCACACCGACGGAGCGATGGGCCGAGCGCTCGCCATTGGGGCACGCGGCCGAGCGTCCGGACCCGGCTCGAGTGCCCGCCGGTGTGCAAGGTGACGACCGAGGGGATGCCCAGGCGGTGGGCCGCAGGGAGGGCGAGGAATGGCAGAGCGGTGTTGATGCCTTGCACGTGGACCGCGTCGAAGCCCCCGTTCACCAGGGAGCGGACCAGGGAGGGTGACAGGTGCAGGTCCTCGGGCCTGCCCACGGTGCGGTGGCGCTCGATCGTGAAGCCCCCGCGATGTTCAACAGACCGCTCGCCTCGGTGTGTCGTGAGCACCGTGAGGTCGATGCCGCGCTCGACCAACCTCCCTGCGACCTCTCGTACGTGGGTCTCGATGCCTCCGACATACGGGTCGTAGCGCGCACTGACCATGGCCACCCGCATCCCGCCGACGTGCTGCAGCCGCTCGTCGGTCGGTGTGGCCGGTTTCACGGGACTCGCGCGAACGCCTTGAAGGAAGGCGTCTCCAGCCAGTGGGTGGTCGGGTCGGTCGAGCCGTTGGGGTTGACGACGAGCGCCCAGGCGGGGGTGTCGTAGGGAGAGGGGTAGAAGACGTACCACGACATGGCGAGCACGTCGCCGCTCTCCCCGGCGAGGCGGTACGCGGTAGGGATCCAGCTCGCCCGCTGCTCCTCGGTCACCGCTCCCGAGTCGTTGTCCTGGTCGGCCGGGTACTGCGACACCGGCCAGCCGTACTCGCCGATGTAGATCTTCTTGTCCGGGTCACCTTCTGCGACCATGAGGGCCTTCATGCGCACGAAGCCGGTGAAGTTGGTGTCGACCTTGCCGAACTCGCCCTCGACGACATGATCGGGCCCGGTGACGGTCGGTCCCCGACCGCTGCTGTAGGGATGCAGGCCCAGGACGTCGAAGAAGTGGTTGTCGGCCTGAGCGAGGGGGAAGCGGTCGAGTGCGACGTAGAGCTTGCTCAAGTACCCCATGTCGTTGGTGGAAAGACCCCCCGAGACGATCGTCGCGTGCGGGTCCAGGTCCTTGACTGTCACGTAACTGCAGACCAAGAGATTCGCGTAGCTCGTCGGGCTCGGGCCGGCCGACCAGAAGACGCTCAGGTTCTCCTCGTTCCAGATCTCGTAGAACGAGACGCTCGTCCCGAATGTCGACACCACCCTGCCCACGAATGCCGACCAGCGCGCGAGTTCGTCGGGACGCTGCGGTGCGAGCCACTGCGCTTGCGTTGCACTCGGGTCGCCCGCATCGCGTGCCCACGACGGGAAGCCGAAGAGCTGGAAGCGGACCTTCATGCCCCGCGAGCGGACTGCACTGACGAAGGCGCTGAGGCTCGAGAACTCGTGGGCGGGTGCGGGCCCCGTCGGTTCGTAGGCGGCCCAGTTCACGCCGACTTCGATCACGTTGGATCCTGCCGCCTCGGCGAGATCGAGCAGTGAGGTCCATTGCGGCACCGTGAGTAGGGACGGCTGGATGGCCAGGTCCTTCAGTGGATGCGTGCTTCCTGCTCTCGCTGGCTCCGTCGAGGCCGCCTGTCGTGAATGTGGGAAGCAGGCCGCCGGGACCTGCGCCTTGAGGGCCGTGAGAGCGGGCCCTCGCGCGGACACCGTCCGCACCGGGGCGACGTTGGGGCTGCTCGGCACCGTCGCCAACACCACAGCGGCAACGACCAGGGCCACCACCACGACGGCCATCACCACGAGGCGGGTCGTCATGCCGACACGCTCCATAGCGCTTCTCATTCCGTAGCGACGGCGCGTCGGCTGTCCGGGGTTCGACGGGTGCACGCCGAGGACCGGTTCTGCCGGTCACGCCGCGGGGCGGAGGCCGGCGTCCAGGGCGACCGAGACGGCGGCAACGGCGGAGTGGACGCCCAGCTTCCTCTGGAGGTTCTGGCTGTGGGTCCGCACAGTGTTCTCCGAGACGAAGAGCCGCCGCGAGATCTCGGATTGGTGGAAACCCTCGATCAGGAGGTTCAACACGTCGAACTCCCGCTTGGTGAGCTGTGCCAGTCGACCCTTCGCCTCGGTTGTGCTGGCCGAGGGACGCTGGTGGAGGAGCCCGGTCAAGAGCGGTGGCGACATCCACAGCTGACCCTTCGCTGCCCAGTGGATCGCCTCGACGAGCTCGCGGATCGGGGCGGACTTGAGCACGAACCCCGACACCCCTCTTTGCAGTGCGCGAGCCGCGAGATCGTGGTCCTCGTCAGCCATGAGCAGCACCACGGCCGGCCGCGAGGCCATGTCGTCCATGGCCTTGAGGACACTCACGCCGACAGCCGTGTCGGTTTCGGCGTCGAGTATCACGACATCGGGCCGGGACGTGCAGAGAAGGTTCCTCGCAGCACGCAACGTGGTGGCGGACCCGACGACCCGCATGCCGTCCTCATTCGAGAGGTACGCACGGAGCGACTCACACAACACCGGCTGATGGTCAACGATGGCGACGGCTTTTTCGATCATCTCACCCATTCTGAGGAGCCGGGCATCACATCGTCACCCGGATGATGTATGAACTTTCCTACGTCAGATTGTTGACTCGACGACGCGACGGCCTTCTTCCTGCGCTCACGTGTGGGCTCCGGCGGCGCTGCGTGGCGCAGGCCGCGCATTGTTGACGAGACCGCTTCGAGCGGCGAAGGCAACGAGCTCGAGCCTCGAGTGCACCCCGGACTTGCGGAAGAGGTGCTGGAGATGGGTCCGCACTGTCGAGACCCCCACGCCCAGGCTGGCGGCGATGGACGCTGTGCTCTCGCCGCGGTAGAGCCGCGTGAGGACGTCACGTTCCCGGGCGGTGAACTGTGGCTCGTCGCTCGGGCTGGCCTGGCGCGCTGCGGTTCCTTCGATCTTCGACCAGGCCTGCTGCGAGTACTGCTTCCGCCCGCGAAACGGTGACGCCCTGACACGGCACAAGAGCCGCTCCACCTCGTCGATCCCGTCAGTCTTGAGGGCCACCCCGTCGGCGCCGTTCGCCAGCGCCGCTTGGAGCGACGAGCGGTCGCAATCAGCCGTCAGCACCACGATCGGGACGGCGGGGGAGGCGGAACGAATGCGGCGGAGCACCTCAGCGGGGCTGCGGCCCGGGAAGTGCAGATCGATGAGCCACGCATCGACGTCGTCGCGGTCTGCCAGCGCGATCGCCGCCTCGGGGGTCGATGGGCGGGCGAGCACCTCGTGGCCGCGCTTGGCGAAGAGCGAAGAGAGTGCCTCGGCGAACATGAGGTGGTCATCACAAATAATGAGCTGCACGGTCGGTGGCTCCCTGGTCTCCCTCAGACCTTGGCCCAGCTCGGCGGGGGAAACAGCCCCAGACTTTGCCAGCGTGGGGATCGTCGCAGGAGTAGGGACTCCCTTCGTTTTTTCTTGTCTACCCTCGTTTTTTGAATTCGTCACGAGGTCGGTCGGCTCCGGCAATCGGCGTAGCGGAGTGCGGCGCGCCCTCCACCGCCGACCGCTCGTCGGGCACGGGACTCGCTGCACCTGTCGGCAAACGGGCGAGTCGTGCTAGAGAACGGCCCATGGCCAAGTACCTCCCGCGACCTGCGCGTGGTCGTCGCTACTCCCACCGCCGACGAGTGCGCTTGAGCGATGCGGGGCCCGACGGGCTCCTCCGTGTCGACGGCGCAGCGCGCTACCTCCAAGACGTCGCCTCCGATGACTGGGCCGACTCGGGCCTTGCTCCTGAGGACACCTGGGTGGTGCGCCACACCGCGCTCCAGCTCGCCGAGGGTGGCCGTTGGCCGGCCCTCGATGAGCAGGTCACCCTCACCACGTGGTGCGGCGGGACCGGGCCGGCGTGGGCTGAACGACGCACCGATTTCGAGATCGACGACATGCTGCTCGTCGAAACGGTTGCTCTGTGGGTGCCCATCAGCCCGACCGGTCGCCCCATGAGGCTCCGAGAGGAGTTTCTGGCCGTCTACGGCGAAGCAGCCGGAGGCCGGCGCGTCTCAGGACGCGTCCCGCCCGCACCTCCGATGGCTGGGGCGACGACACAGCCGTGGCCCCTGCGGCGGGCCGACCTCGACATCGTGGGGCACGTCAACAATGCGGCCCTCTGGACGGCGCTGACCGAGGTCGCAGGCAGCGGCCTCTCCTCCGCCGCTTTGACGCACCATGGATCGGTCGACGCCGGCCAGACCGTCACGTTGGCGAGCCAGCCGGGACGCATGGCGCTGGTAGTCGAGTCCGACGTCCGCGTGTCTGCCGAGTACTCATCGAGCTGACGACCCGCGACCGGCGGTCAGCCGAGCCAGGTGTGGCGTGGCTCGCCGCGGCGACGGGCACTGCATGTCGATCGGCGCCCGAACACGCCCTTGGGCCTCACCGAAGCACCGGCGTGATGCCCGCATCCGTCGCTGCGCCGAGTCTGGTCCTGCACCATCTTCATGAGGAACATTGTTCCCCTCCTTCGTTGAGTTGCCGACAGACCCAAGACTGGAGGAGGCCGCTCACCAGCGACTCACGCCGGGCTGACACACAGCTCCAATGGCGGTGAGCGCGAGGGGGCGTCGGAGCCGCAGCGGCGTTGGTGCACCCAGCTGGTGGATCCCGTCACGACGGGGTCCCTCGGTGTCAGGTTCGACCAATGCCGCTGGTGAGGCTCGGCGGTATCCTTTCGTCAACGCAAGTACTGGAGTGCGAAGTGTCCGCTGGCGTGGCACGAACCGATCTTGAAGGACTGCTGCATGCGATCCAATCGCTCACGCAGCACAGAGATCTCGATTCACTTCGTCACCACATCGTGGAAATGCTCCCGGCACTGGTGCCATCCAACGGCGTTGCCTGGAACGAGGTGGACCTCGAGAGTGCACGCGTCGAAGCCGTCATGGAGCCCGACCTCGTCTCGGAACCGCTCGCCGAGATATTTAGGGCTCATGTCGGCGAACACCCCGTCATATCGCACTTCACAGCCACCGGAGACGGTCGTCCGTATGCCATCTCGGACTTCCTGAGTGCGCGCCAGTTTCGTGCGACCGCGATCTACCAGCAGTTCTACCGACATCTTGGTGCGGAGGACCAGATATCGTTCATCCTTCCCGACCCGCGCTTCGTCGTCGGCATCGCGCTCAACCGTTGCAGTCGCGGATTCACCGAACAAGAGCGGCAGATCCTGAATGCGTTGCGGCCCCACCTTGTCCAGGCGTACCGCAACGCAGAGGATTTCTCACGGTTGCAGCATTCAATCGCTGGCATGGAGGTGCTCGTCGAGCAAAGGAGGGAAGGGCTCGTCGTACTCGACCGGCGGGGATTTGTTGAGCACTGCACTCCTCGGGCACAGGAGATCTGTGCCCGATGGTTCAGCGGACCGATTTCGGGTCTGCCGCCAGAGGTCCTCGCTTGGTTGGACTCCGCCGGGTGGGTGAGCGGGCCAACCGTCCCGTTGCTTATCGATCGCCACGATCGACACCTCATGGTTCGACGCGTGCCGGTTCCAGAGGGCGAGGTTCTCCTGTTCTCGGAAAGCCGAGACGAACGCACCATCTCCTTACTGCAGCGCCTCGGCCTCAGCCGCCGCGAAGCGGAAGTCCTCCTTCTCCTCGCCGATGGGCAGACCACCGCAAGGACGGCCGCCGTGCTCGGCATTAGTCCGCGCACCGTGGACAAGCATGTCCAACACGGCTACAGCAAGTTGGGCGTCGAGAATCGAGTCAGCCTCACGAACCTCGTGCGTCAGCTCGAGAGGGAGTGAGTTGCAAAGGTCGGCGACCGCCTACGGAAATGTGTGTACGTGGTTCTCCCCATTGACCTCCGGAGGCCTCCCATCGACACTTGAATGCAGCACCTGGCGCGAGCCCCTGAATGAACAGTGGTCTCCGTGCTGGCGCGTCATCGTCGGATGGAGGGGGGACGACTGTGTTTCTGTCGAGGTTGCTACGTGCGCTTGGTGTCGTGGGACTGCTCTGTGGGCTCGGAGTGGCAATCGCCGCGCCGGCCGGCGCCTCGGGGATGCGTGGTCACGGTTCGTGGCATGGCCCGTACCCTCCTCCGAATGGCACGGGAACCGTCATCGACGCAATGTCCACCGCAGCGTACGGTTCGGTGCTCGTCGTGGGTGGCACAGGACCACTGGCGAATGTGCCGCTCTATGACATCACGAGTGACGCCAACGGCATGTACGGATGCACCACCACGCCGGAACCGACATTCGAGGGCACCATCACCTGCACAGGACCCGAGAGCGACTTCTTGAACGGCGTGCCAACCGACGAGTGGCCCGCGCTGACGACCACGGGGCCACCGGTGGCAGGGCCTGGCGTCAACCGCTACCTCCTCGGGTCTGTCTGGCGGCCGGGCATCGGTGACCAGGTGACCTACGCCGGGCATCCGCTCTACCTCTTCGACCCCCCGTCCAGCCCGTTCGTGCCCGCAGGTGAAGGGTTCTTCGAGACTGTGCTGGACCTGCCGCCATGGCACGGACTGTGGAACCTGGTGTCGTCGCAATGGGGCCAGCAAGCAACCGGCGCCGCCACCATCGAGACCGAAACCTTGCCCAACGGCAACACAGCAGTCGCCGCGGAGACGTACGAGAATGTAGTTCCCGGTGGGGTGGCGGTCACGGCCTATACCTTCAGCCGAGATGGCTATTGGGGAGCTCAGTGCAACGGGCCCTGTGCCGTGACGTGGATTCCCGTCCTCACCTCTGGGCCCCCCCAGGTGGCCGGCGGCATCACGGCCAAGGATGTGGGCGTCATCCGTCGCTGGGACGGGACGTTCCAGGTGACCTACAAAGGCATGCCGCTGTATCTGTACTCCTCCGAGGAGGCCGTCTTTAGCGCTGGCCAGCCGCAGACGACCGGCACTGTAGGAAATGGCAATGGGCTGCGCGGCCCTTATGGCGGCACATTCTCCATCGAGTATCCGAGTTGACGGATCGGCGAGGCTCGCTGCCACATGTGTGAGAAGCCCAACGAGGACCCTCTCGCACCTCACTGAGCTGGGCCTATGGTGGCCAGATGGCCTTGACCATCTACGGCGTCGTCGCTCTCTCGTTCATGATGACCATGTACGCCCTCGAGCGGCGAGGGTCCAAGTTCGTCCTCGCCTTCGCCGTGGGCTGCGCGCTCTCGAGCACGTACGGCTTCTTGTCGGGCGCATGGCCCTTCGGGGTGGTCGAGGGCCTGTGGACCATCATCGCTCTTCGGCGCTACTGGGGCGCGACCCATGAGGCCGCCCTGCCGTGATGCCTGCCGGCAGACTCCAGCCGTTGCGCCCGCACGTGATCGAGGCGCACGCACCCGTGCGGGTGTGTGACAACGGCGGGTGGACCGACACCTGGTTCGGTGCCCCGGGCTCGGTCTTCAATGTGGCGGTCGCACCCGGCGTGTTCGTGACGATCGACACATTCGAGGCAGGCGATGGCGTCGTCCTCGACGTGGCGGACTTCGGTGAGCGCTACGCGATCGTCCCTGGTGCGCCCCGGGTGCCGCGCCACCCACTCCTCGAGGCCGCCGTCGACGCTCTCCCTCCTCCCCCGGGACTGGCCGTCGAGATCGGTGTCAGATCGGCTGTGCCCTCCGGGTGTGGGACCGGCACCTCGGCGGCAGTGGCCGTCGCCCTTCTCGCAGCCCTCGGATGCGCGCGGGGTGAACAGCGCACGCCGCTCGAGCTGGCGCACGCCGCGCACCGGCTCGAAGTCGACGCGCTCGGCGAACAGAGCGGCATCCAAGACCAGATCTGTGCTGCGTTCGGCGGCATCAACTACCTCGAGATCGGGCCCTACCCGGAAACCACGGTCGAGCGCCTGCCTGCCTGGGACGACCTCGGTGCCGGGCTCTCCCTCGTCTTCCTCGGGCGCCCCCACGACTCATCTGCCCTGCACAGCCAGGTCATCGAGGCGCTCAGTCACGGCACCACCGAGATCCTCTCGCGCTTGCGCGCCGCCGCCCGTCAAGCGAGAGAGGCAGTCATGCGGCGCGACCTCGACGCCCTCGGCCGCTCGATGGTGGCCAACACCGAGGCTCAGCGGCGCCTGCACCCAGCTCTCGTCGGGCTCGACGCGCAGCGCCTGATCGACCTGTCGAGGTCGTGTGGGGCCCTCGGGTGGAAGGTCAATGGAGCGGGGGGCGACGGCGGGTCGCTCACCGTCCTGAGCGCGACCGCGGAGCAGAAAATGGCGCTCGAGGCCGCCATCTTGGAGAGCGCCCCGGCGTACCGGATCCTCCCCGTCCACGTGAGCGAGGAGGGTGTGACCGTTCGCGGTGCACCCTGAGCACCGGGACACGATGGCGGCCCCCGCTGCTCCCATGCCGATTCTGGCATCCACGCGGCGGCGGCACTAATTTGGCCCTCGTGTCTAGGGACCATGACAACGACGGCTATACCCTCATCGAGCTCATGGTGGTGCTGCTCATCCTGGCGATCCTCCTCGCCATCGCCATCCCGACCTTTCTCGGCGTCAAGGGCGGTGCCCAGGACCGCGCCACCCAGTCGAACCTGACGAACGCACTGCTTGTCGGCAAGACCATCGCGAGTGCCAACAGGGGCACGTACCCAACGGGCGCGACCCTGCTCACGTCCTTCGCCAAGTCGGAGCCCTCGCTCACCTACCTCGCGTCGACCGCCACAGGGAAACCGTCGAACCAGGTGAGCGTGGCGGTCTCGACCGACGGGACGCTGGTCCTGCTCGCCGCGCAGTCGGCGTCGAACACGTGCTGGGTGGCCGAGGACAACCAGGCCCCGAGTGGCACACCGACGAGCATGACCGGGATCACCGGGGCGACCACCGGCACGACCAAAATGGGCAGCTGGTTCACGTCGTTCGCGTCGACGGCGGGCACGGCGTCGACGTGCAACGCGGCGAACGTGTCGGCCGGCTCCTCGAGGTGGTCACGCTCCTACCCCGTTTAGGACACCTCGGGCTCGACGCACTCGACGCCAGCCGAGAGGGCGTCGGTCGGCCGGGTCACGCCGCTCCCGGGGGATGCCCCCGGAATCGGCGCCCGGGCCGCCCTACAGTGGGTCGGGTGGAGCAGGAGTCGCACCGGGTGGTCTTGGCCCGTCAGTTCCTTTTGCACTGCTTCGGCGAACGGACCGAGTCCGCCATTGCGATGTTGTCCCCCGACGCCACCTACACCGTCCCGGGTCACAACGCTCTCGCCGGGACCTTCTCGGGCCGCGCCGAGGTGGTCTCGCACCTCGGGCGGGTCTTCACGAGCACCGGCGGCACGCTCGACACGATCCAGTGGGAGGACTGGATGGGTGGCGTCAACTACGTCAGCGCCCTGCGTCGCCTCCATGTCCAGATCGAGCACCGGCTCTTCAAGGGCCGACAGATCTTCCTCCTCGCCTTCAACCCTGACGACGCGATCACGAGCATCCGGGTCTACTTCGACGACCAGGACCTCGTTGACGACGTCATCGGCCACTGAACAACCACCCCGACGTGGGCCCGGATGATGGTGTCGGGCCGTGGCACAGTGCCGAGCCATCATGATCACGGCGGACGAGGCACCGACGACAGGAGTTGCGCCGTGCGCATCGTGAGCCTGGTCCCCTCGGTCACCGAGACCCTCGTTGCCTGGGGCACCCCCCCGATCGCCTGCACCCGGTTCTGCGAGCAGCCTGGGCTCGACCACGTGGGTGGCACCAAGGACCCTGCCATCGAGCGCATCGTCGCCCTCGCCCCTGACGTCGTCGTGATGGACGAGGAGGAGAACCGCATCGAGGACTACCGCTCGCTACTCGGCGCCGGGGTGAGGGTCGAAGCACTGGCGGTGCGCGCGATCGCCGATGTCGGCCCCGCCCTCGTGCGACTTGCCGCACTCGCCGGCACCGAGCCGCCCGACGACACCGGGGGGGCCCCGGCCGCCGACCCGCCGACCCGACTGCGGGCGTTTGTCCCGATCTGGCGCCGGCCGTGGATGGCGCTCGGGCAGCCGACCTACGGTGCCTCGCTGCTCGCCGCCCTGGGTGTCGCCACCGTCCCGGGCGACGCTGCGTATGCGAGCACCGAGCTCGAAGCGGTCGCCGCCGGGCATCCCGACGTGGTGCTCGCACCGAGCGAGCCGTACCCGTTCACGTCTCGGCAGCTCCCCGAGCTCGAGTCGGTCGCACCGACCGTCTTCGTGGACGGCAAGGACCTCTTCTGGTGGGGCGTGCGCACCGAGGGGGCGCGTGCGCGCCTGGCCGAGCTCGTGGCCTCGATCCCCTGAGCCGCGCCCACCCGGCGCTCGACACCGTCGGTCCCGAGCGGCTCGCTAACGTGTCGTGATGCCCCTGCTGCTCGCTGCGGCGGGTCCTGCCCAACGCGCCCGGCCCGGCGACCGACGGTGACCCGTCCCCGCCGCCGACCGACGCTGATCGATCCCCGCCTCGCCGCGCGCGTGTCGATCACCCGGCGCTACCTGGTGGTCGCCGGTGCCCTCGGGATCGCCGCGACCGTGGCTCTCGTGGTCCAGGCCGTGCTGATCGCCAACATCATCGACCGCAGCCTCCTGCACGGGGCGACGATAGGAGCGGTCACCCCCCAGCTCGTCGGCCTCGCAGGTGCCTTCGTGGCGCGTGCGGCCTGCGCGTCTGCGGCGGAGCTTGCCGCCGCGCGTACGTCACTCGCCGTCACCTCCACCCTGCGCCGGGCGCTCCTGCGCCAGACCCTCGACCTCGGGCCCGTCTGGCTCTCGGGTGAACGGGCCGGCGAGCTCTCCGCCACCGCGACCCGGGGCATCGCCGCCCTCGACGTCTACTTCGGCCGCTACCTGCCGCAGGCCGTCCTGGCGGTCCTCGCTCCCGTCGGCATCTTGGTGTGGGTCGGGTGGGAGGACCCGGTCTCGCTGCTCATCCTTCTCGGACTGCTCGCCCTCGTCCCCCCCACCATGATCCATTTCGGGCGCGCCGCAGCAGAGCAGACCGCCCGGCAATGGCGCAGCCTCGGGTCCCTCTCCTCCCGCACGCTCGAGCTGATCCAGGGGCTCCCCACGCTGCGGGCGTTCGGCCGGAGCGACCAGGGCCGCCGCGAGATCGAAGGCGCCAGCGAGAGCCTGCGCGCCGCCACGATGCGCACACTGCGCGTCGCGTTCTTGTCGGCGCTGTCGATGGAGTTCCTCGCCGGGATGGGGACGGGTCTCGTGGCCATGGTCCTCGGTTTCCGCCTCCTGAACGGGACCGTCGGACTGAGCACCGCACTGGCCGTGCTGCTGGTCTCCCCTGAGGTCTTCATCCCGCTGCGCCGGGCCGCCGCCGAGTTCCACGCGAGCGCCGAAGGCCAGGCCGCCGCCGAGCGCATCCTCGACGTGCTGGCCGAACCGGTGGCGCCGCGGGCCGACGCGACGACCCGCACGGCCGTCCCTCCGCCCGCCCGGGCAGCGGCCGGAACGGCCGTCTCGGTCCGGGGCCTCAGCGTGTCGTACCCCGAACGGGGCGCCGCACTCAACGACCTGAGCTTTGAGGTGGGCCCGGGCGAGCACGTGGCAGTCGTCGGCCCCTCGGGGGCCGGCAAGTCCACGCTGCTCTCGGTGCTGCTGGGCTTCGTCGAGCCGACGGCGGGCGAGGTGCTGCTCGACGGTGCGTCGCTCGCCGCGGTGCCGGTGGCGGAGTGGCGCGCCGCCATTTCCTGGGTCCCCCAGCGGCCACACCTTTTCGGTGGCTCGGTCGCCGACAACGTGCGACTCGGTGCGCCCAAGGCGACCCATTCGCAGGTGTCGGCCGCACTCGAGCTGGCCGGGCTCGGCCATTGGCTCGGCGGTCTTCCCGAGGGGATCTCGACGCAGCTCGGCGAAGAGGGCCTGTCGCTCAGTTCGGGCGAGCTGCAGCGGCTGGCGCTGGCGCGTGTCGTGGTGCGCGACTCCCCCCTCGTCCTGCTCGACGAGCCGGCGTCGCACCTCGACGCGGCAACCGAGGCGGAGGTTGCCTACTCACTCGAGGCATGGCTCTCGAGGCGCACCGTCGTGGTCACTGCGCACCGTAGCGAGCTGGTGGCGCGCATCGACCGGATCGTCGAGCTCTCCGCCCCGAGGAGCGAGGCCGTAGCCCTCGGCGCCAGGCCCCCGTCATGACCGCCACCGTCAGCTCTCCGTCGCCTCGCAGCGCGCCCAGCCCCGACGCAGACAGCGGTCGACCCAGCTCGAGGGCGGTGTTCTTCCGGCTCATCGCTCGCAGCGCGCCGCCGTGGCGGCAGTTGGCACTCGCCATGGGCCTCGGCGTGGCCGCGGCGGCGACCACCATTGGACTTCTGGCCGGCTCGGGGGCGCTCGTCGACAAGGCGGCCTTCCAACCGGGGTTGGCCGCCATCGCCGGCCTGCTCGCCGTGGTCGAGGTGCTGGCGTTCATCCGCGCACCGCTGCGCTACGCGGAGCGGCTCGTCGGCCACGACGCGGCCTTCCACGCCCTCAGCCGCTGGCGGGTCTGGCTCTACGACTCGCTCGAGCCACTGGCGCCGGCTGGCCTGCGGGCATGGCGCAGCGGCGATCTCTTGGTCCGCGCCGTCGACGACGTCGACGCCCTCCAGGACCTCTACCTGCGGGTGCTCACCCCCGTGGTGGTGGCCGTGGCCACCTCGGTGCTCGCCGTGGTCGTCGTGGCCCTTATCCTCCCGCTGGCCGGTCTGTTGCTGGGCGTCGCCCTGGCGGTGGCCCTGCTCGTGCCACCGGGCATCGTGCTCGCAACCCGCTCGACCGCCGAGCGCGAGGCGTCGCTTCGGGGCTCGCTCGCCGCCGACGTGGTCGAGCTGGTCCAGGGTGCTCCCGAGCTGCTGGCCTTCGGTCGCCACGAGGACTACCTGGCCCGGGCGGACGGGGCCGACGCCGAGCTGGCACGCCTCGCCCGCCGGCGCTCGTCGATGGCGGCGGTCACCTCCGCCATCGTGGCGCTGTGCGTCGGCGGTGCGGTCATCGGCACCCTGGCGAGCGGCGTCGACGCCCTCTCGCACCACCACCTCGAGCCCATCATGCTCGCCGTCTTGCCCTTTGCAGCCGTCGCCGCCTTCGAGACGGTCCCCGGCGTGACTGTCGCCGCCGCCCGGCTCCGCGAGGTGCTCGCCGCCGGGCGCCGCCTGCTCGATCTCGAGGATGTGCCCGCCCCGGTGCACGAGCCCGAGCTCCCCGTCGCACTGGAGGGCGACGCCGCCGTCGCACTCCACGACGCCCGGCTCCGCTACGGGGCGGACCTGCCGTGGGCGCTCGACGGCTGCGACCTGGCCGTGGCCTCGGGTGGTCGCGTTGCCATCGTGGGCGCCAGCGGGGCGGGCAAGTCCAGCATCGTCAACGCATTGCTGCGGTTCTGGCCGCTCGAGCAGGGCGACGCCACCCTCGGTGGCGTCGACATCGCGAGCGCCGCCTCGGAGGAGGTCCGGCGCGCCATGGCGCTCGTTGCCCAGGAGGCGGACCTCTTCGCGGGGACCATCGCCTCGAACGTGGCGCTGGCCCGGCCGCGGGCCGATCGCGAGGAGATCGAACGGGCACTGCGGCTCGCCCAGCTCGAGGCCTGGGTGCACACACTGCCCGACGGCGTCGACACCCCGGTGGGCGAGCGGGGCGAGCGACTCTCAGGGGGCCAGCGCCAGCGCGTCGCCCTGGCCCGGGCCCTGCTCGCCGGAGGCCGGGTGCTGCTCCTCGACGAACCGACCGCCGGTCTCGACGAGCCGACGGCGGCGGCGCTCATCGCCGATGTGCTGGCCGCCACCGAAGGGACCACCGTCATCCTCGTCACCCACCGCAGCGCGGATCTGGCTGGCTTCAGCGACGTGGTGGAGATCGAGGCGGGCAGGGCACGCCCTCGCTAGCAAGCCCTCCGGCTCGGCCACAGAGGAGAGCCTGCCCGTCGGGCGCGGCCCGATTTAGCATGCGGTCGTGTTCTCGCCCGACGACCCGTCGCACGAGCGCCCGGGGTCGCCTCTGCCGCGCACCGCGTGGTCCTCGCGCTCAACCCTCTTTGACCACGTCGGCGAGCACCATGCGCGCCCCGTCGGGGGCGAAGTTCGCCATGTCGGCCGCAGCCGCCGCACCCTCGGGGCTGCCCAGGGCCGCCATGGCGGCGTCGGTGCTCTCGAAGTACAGCTCTGCTTGGAGGTAATAGTCGATGGGGCCGCCGTCGAGGGTCCCGGTCACCTTGCTCACCTCATTGCGCAAGAGGCCCGGGATCGTGTCGGCGATGGGCACGTGCGTGCCGAAGTAGTAGGCGTCGAACGCCCTTGGGTCCGCGGGCGTCGGGTAGAGCACGGTGAGCTTGACCATGCGGGTACCGTAGCTCCGGCCGGGCGTGGCGCGTCGGGCGAGGCCGCCCGGTGAGCCGGATCGACGAGCGACTTCCCGAGCACGCCGAGCCACGCTCGTTCCACGGCCCGTCGCCATTCGTCACCCGGATCGAGTACGACCTCGACGGGACCACCTACACGTGGCGCTCGCGCTGGGCGCGCAAGCACCCGCCCGGCTCGATCGGCGGCTCGACCTGGTGGGCGCCCAGGGCGCTCGGCTGGTGGATCGGCGTGCTGTTCGCCATCGGGTCCGCGGCCTTCGCCCTCGGGGCGGTGCCGGGCTACGTCGGCGGCGTCGGCGGCGTGGCCGACGCCGTCACCTTCTTCGTGGGATCGGTGTTCTTCACCAGTGCCGCCGCGCTCCAGTACTGGGAGACGGTGCGCTTCGAGGGCCCTGCCCCGGCGACCCGCCGCCGTGCCTGGCGGCGCCTCGCGACCCCCGGCCCCCGGCGCATCGACTGGTGGGCCTGTGCCGTGCAGCTCGTCGGCACGTTGTTCTTCAACCGCAGCACCGCCCAGGCGATCGCCACGTCGCTGTCCCCCGAGGCCGCCCGGCACCTGGTGTGGCGGCCCGATGCGCTCGGGTCGATCTGCTTCCTCATCGCCAGCGCGCTGGCCTGGTTCGAGGTGTGCCACGGCTACCTCGCGTTCGAGCCGAAGGACCTGTCGTGGTGGATCACGCTGGGGAACCTGGCGGGATCGATCGCCTTCGGCGTCTCGGCGGTCGCCTCGTTCGTCGTGAGCGACGGGCAGCTCCTCGACGCCGAGCTCAGCAACCTCGGCACCTTCGTCGGCGCTCTGTGCTTCCTCGCAGCGTCGATCGCCCTGCTGCCCGAGCGCACCCTCGCACCCCCCGAGGTCGCCGCCCCGACCGAGGTCAGCGACCCGGGACCTCGTTGAAGGTCTCGAGGAGCGGTCCACTCGCCCCCCACGCAACGCGCGTCACCGACGCCGTCGCCAGATGGAGGCGCCAGGCCAACCCGGCGTCGGCGCCGAGCGCCCAGCTGACCGCCGCCTTGATGGGCGAGACGTGGCTCACCACCACCACGTCGCCGTCCTCGCGCCTCGCCCCTGCGCCGTCGGTGGCGAAGAGTTCCTCGCAGGCCTCGCCGACGCGCGCCTGCGCCTCGGCGAGGGTCTCGCCCCCCTCCGGCCGGTAGGTGGGGTCCGCGCGCCACTCGCGCCACACGTCGGCGGGCACGTCGCGCAGCGCCTGACCGTCGAAGACGCCGTAGTCGACCTCTATCCAGCGCTCGTCGACTGCCACGTCGACGCCGGTGTGGAGGGCAGCTGCAGTGTCGAGCGCACGGCGCAGCGGCGAGGACACGAGCGAGCGCACCGCACCGAGCAGGGGCCCGACGGCCGCCGCCTGGGCCAGGCCCCGCTCGGTCAGGGGCGCATCGATGCGGCCAAGCAGGAGGCCGGCTGCGTTCGCCGTGGACTCGCCGTGGCGGACGAGGACGAGCATCAGCCCTCGAGGGCGCTCGGCGGGATCAGGATGCGCTCGCAGCTCTCACAGGTGGCGATGGCGTCGGGCCCGAGGTGGCGGATCCGCTCGACCTCCATCGAGGGCAGCTCCAGGTGGCACCCGTCGCAGTGGTTGGCCACCAGGCGCGCCGCGCCCACCCCGCCGTGCCGGGCCCGGGAGCGCTCGTAGCGCTCGCGGAGGGCGGGCTCGAGCGTCCCCGCTTCGAGGCTGCGGGCGGAGAGCAGCGTGGAGATCTCGGCGTTCAAGACGGTCTCGGTGGCGGTGACCGCCGAGCGCAAGGTGGCGGCGGCCAGCTCGAGCTCGGCCTGCTCCAAGGAGAGCTCGGCCAGCTCCGCGTCGATGGGCTCGAGATGCTCCATGACGTCGAGCTCCATGTCTTCGATCTCGATGCGGCGCGTGGCGAGGTGGCGCACCTCGGTCTCCATGGCCTGGAGGTCACGTGGGGCGATCCCCGGCGCGTTCATGCGTCGCTCCAGGTTGAGGGAGCGCTGGGTCGACTCGTCCACCTGTGCCTCGAGCTCGGCTTGGCGGGCGAGCAGGGTGTCGCGGGCACTCGCCGCCGAGGCCGCCCTCACGCCCAGGTGGGCCAGCCTGGCCTCGACGGCCAGGAGCTCGATCCGCTCGGGCATGGCGATCTTGCGGTGCTCGAGTTGGGCGATGGCGAGGTCGAGGTCCTGGACGTGGAGCAGGCGGGCGAGCGGGTGCGACGACGCCGGCTGGCCCTGCGGGGTCGTCGGCTCGGGGTTCTCAGCGTCCATGGGGCTCCTTCGGCCGGGCGGGCGGGGGCGCCGAGTCACTCGACGCCGGGGACTCGACGATAGGGGCCCAGCGCTCGGCATGGTCCACACTTAGCGCCTCGGCCCGTCGGAGCGCCCCTTGGAGTGCCGGATCGCCCAGGGCGTTCGCCTCGTCCCAGCTGTACCAGCGGACGTCGGGGCTCTCCTCGGGAGGGGGCGCGGGGTCGCGGTCGGGGCTCAGCACGAGGTAGCGCAGGTCGATGTGGACGTGGCCCTGGGCAGCGTCGTGGACGTCGACGTCGACCAGGATCGGTCCCTCGGGCGGGTGCGAGACCCCGAGCCCCGTCTCCTCGCGCGTCTCGCGCAGCGCCGCGTCCTCGGGGAGCTCCCCGCGGTCGATGTGACCGCCCGGCTGGAGCCACCGGTGGAGGCGGCGGTGCAGGTGCAGCACCGTGCCCCTGCGACCGACGACGATTGCCGACGCTGTCACGTGCGTGAGGTCCGAGCCCGCCTCGCTCGGGTCAGAAAGCCGCTCGAGCTCCCGGGTGGCCCGCTCGACCGCTGCGCGTTCCCGCTCATCGGACGTCCCATGGGAGGCAACGAGGGCCCGCAGCCACTCGGCGTTGCCCGGGTCGCCTGACGGTGCTGGTGCGGCGTCCACGCCGCATGACTACCACACCTCCCCGGCGGCCCGGACGCTCGTGCCGGCACCCAGAAGAGGCGACGGGCTAGGGCAGCGACCGTCCGAGAAGGCGCAAGACCGAGGGGGGCAGGGGGAGCGAGAGGGCGCCCACCGCGCCGGTCGAGTCGGCGATGGGCTCGCCCCATGTGAGCGACGCCGGCACGATGCCGGCCCAGACGGGCAAGTCCATGTCCTCGGGCTCATCTTCGGGTGGCCCGTCGTCGACCTTGGCCGAGGCCTCCTCGATGCGCATGCGCACCACCGTGGTGAGCCCGAGCTCGCGCTCGTTGGGCGCGCGGGCTTCGGTGGTGCGCCCGGGCAGCACGTGCTCGGTGAAGTGGCCGAGCACGGCGAGCTTCTCGCCTGCGTCGGTCACCTCTTCGGGGTGGCCGAAGGCCACGGCCGACCGGTAGTTCATGGTGTGCATGAACACGGACCGGGCAAGGACCATGCCGTCGAAGAGCGTGGCGGTGACACATGCTCCGGCGGGCGAGGTCATGGCGTGCAGCATCGACGCGGAGCGCGAGCCGTGGAAGTACAGCGTGTCGCCCTGGCGGTCGTGGATCGTGGGGATGACCACCGGGCCGCCGTCGCGCACGAAGCCCACATGGCAGAAGCGGGCCTCGTCGAAGATCGCGTGGATCGTCGCCTCGTCATAGCGTGCGGCGCTCGGGTTTCGCCGCACCCGGCTCCGGGGGCCCGTCCCGCCGAGCGATTCCATGCGTGCTCCGATCTGCCCGGACGATCCGGCGACCCCGATGGTAGGTGCTGGGCGCGCGGTGCTCAGGGGACCTCGATGGAGCCCGAGAAGACCGTCGTCGCCGAACCGGCGATGCGCACACGGTCGCCCGCGACAGAGACCCGCAGCGCCCCGCCCCTGGCCGAGAGCTGCGCGACATGCAGATCGTGGCCACCGAGGCGCTCGGACCAGTAGGGCCCGAGGACGCACTGCGCCGAACCGGTGACCGGGTCCTCGTCGATGCCGACCTGGGGGAAGAAGCCCCGCAGCACGTAGTCGACGCCGGCCGCCGCACCCGGCGCGGTGACGAGCACCATCTCGGGGCCGGCGCGGGTGATGGCGTCGAGGTCCGGCACAAACGCGGCCACGGCTGCTTCGTCGGCGAGCTCGAGCACGAGGAAATGCTCGGAGCGCGCGCAGGCCCGCGCCGCGGGCCCGGCGTAGGGGGGCAGTGCGGCCGGCGCGGCCTCGGCCGCAGGGAGGTCCATCTCGAGGAGCGCACCCCTGGCGGTGACGCCGAGTGTCCCCGATCGGGTGGCGAACACCATGGGCTCGGTGGCACGCACCCAACCGTGCTCGCGCAGCACATGCGCTGCGGCCAGCGTGGCATGCCCGCACAACGCCATCTCGGCGCCCGGCGCGAACCACCGAAGGGCGAACGTCGCGCCGCGCCGCTGGACGAACGCCGTCTCGGAGAGCCCGAGCTCGGCGGCGAGGGCCTGCATCCAGTCGTCGTGGGCGGGCGACTCGAGCAGGCACACCGCCGCGGGGTTCCCGGTGAAGGGGCCATCGCTGAAGGCGTCCACCCAGACGAGGTTCTCGCTCATGCCCCGGTGATCGAGCCGAAGTCGCCGAGGCGGCCGAGCGCCTCGTCGAGCACGGCGGCCTGCTTGCAGAAGGCGAAGCGCACCAGCGTCGCGCCCCGGTCGGGGTGCTCGTAGAAGACCGAGCTCGGGATGGCCACCACCCCGCAGCGTTCCGGGAGCCGGCGGCAGAAGGTGACGGCGTCCTCGCCGCTGGCGGCGATGTCGGTGGTGGCGAAATAGGTGGCCGCGGGCCGATAGAGGGTCCAACCGAGGCCCTCGAGCCCGTCACAGAGCTGGTCGCGACGCGCCGCCAGCTCGGTTCGGAGGGGCTCGATGTACTCGGACCCGGCGTCGAGGGCCACCGCTATGGCGAGCTGGAAGGGGGCGGGGGTCACGTAGGTGAGGAATTGCTTGGCGGCACGCACGGCGGCGACGAGGGGCGCTGGCCCGCTCACCCAGCCGACCTTCCACCCGGTGAAGCCGAAGGTCTTGCCCCCCGAGGAGATGCTGAGGGTCCGCTCCCCCATGCCGGGGAAGCCCGCCAGGGGCCGGTGGGTGCCCTCGAAGATCAGGTGCTCGTAGACCTCGTCGGTGACGGCCAGCAGGTCGTGGCGAACGCAGAGCTCGGCGATCGACGCCAGCTCGTGCTCCGTGAAGACCTTGCCGGTCGGGTTGTGCGGGCTGTTGAGCAGGAGCAACCGGGTGCGCGGGCCCACCGCCGCCTCGAGGTCGGCCACGTCGAAGCCCCAGTGCGGCGGCTCGAGGGTCACGACCGTGCGGGTGGCCCCGGCCATCGACACGGCCGCCGCGTAGGAGTCGTAGCTCGGCTCGAACATGACCACGTCGTCGCGCGGCTCGAGGAAGGCGAGCATGGCCGCGGCGATCCCCTCGGTCGCCCCGCACGTCACGAGCACCTCGGTGGCCGGGTCGAGCTCGATCCCGTAGGTGGCGGCCTGGTGGGCCGCGACCGCCGCCCGCAGCTCGGGCACGCCGGCGCCGGGGGCGTACTGGTTGGCCCCCGCCTCGATGGCGGCGATGGCCGCCGCCGCCACCTCGTGGGCGCCGTCGGTGTCGGGGAACCCCTGCCCCAGGTTAATCGAGCCGGTGGCCGCGGCCAGCTCGGACATCTCGGCGAAGATGGTCGTCGTATGGCCCTTCAGGCGAGAGGCCAGAGGCGAGGCGGGCCCGGGCATGGCACGAGATGCTACCGGGCCCCCACCGCTGGCTCCCGCTCGTTGCGCGTAACCTCGGGGCGCCGTGGAACCCCACCGTGACGTCACCGTCGCCAACTTCAACATCCACGCCGGTGTCGACGGCTGGGGGCGCCCCTTCGACGTCCTCGATGCCTGCCGGCGCATCGACGCCGATGTGCTCGTCATGGAAGAGGTATGGCGACCCGAGGGCGCGACGAGCCAGGCCGAGGACATCGGTCGTGCCCTCGGCGCGGAGGTGGTCGAACACGTCCTCGGCTCCGGCCGCCTGGCGGGGCCGCACCCCGACGCCGACCACCGATGGATGCGCCCGATGGACCTGCGGGCCAACCAGCACGCCCTCTACCTCGACGGTGAGCGGCCCCTCCCGCGCCGGGTGCGCGAGACCCCCCGCTTCATCGATGCCGGGCCCGGCTCGTGGGGCATCGCCATCCTGAGCCGCCTCCCGGTGCTGAAGAGCGAGGTCATCGAGCTCGGCCGCCTGCCACGCGACCCGGCCCGGCGCGCCGCCCTCCTCGCTACCGTCGAGAGCGGGGTCGGCCCGCTCGTCGTGGCCGGCACCCACATGACGCACCTGAGCTTCGGCTCCCCCATCCAATTCCTGCGCCTGGCGCGGGCCCTCGACGACCGTCTGGAGGGGTCCCAGGCACTGCTCGCCGGCGACATGAACCTGTGGGGCCCACCCCTCGAGCTGTTGCTGCGCGGGTGGCGACGGGGGGTGCGGGGCCGGACGTGGCCGGCCTGGAGGCCCCACAGTCAGGTCGACCACATCGTGGTGCGTGCCCCGGCCGAGCCACCGCGGGCGCCACGCCTCGAGGTCCTCTCCGGAGAGGTACTGGCCGATGGCGGCTCCGACCACCGCCCGGTCCGAGTCCGGGTCCGGGTGCAGGGAGCCTGAGGCCCCTACGCCGAGAGGTGGTTGTCGAGGAACCGGGCGCCGTGGCGGCGGGCGGCCACTGCCTCGGGGAACGGTGCGTAGAGGAGCTGGAAGACGTGCCCCATCTCCTCGAAGACCTCGAGGCGCACGTCCACCCCGGCAACCACGGCGTTGGCGGCCAGGACGATTGCCTCCTCGCCCAACGCATCGTCGCCGCCGGTCTGGACCAGCAGCGGCCCGAGGCCCGAGAGGTCGGCGAGCATCGGCGAGACCATCGGGTCGGCGAGCCGCTCGCCGGCGTAGCCCCGTGCCGACCAGCTGAGCTCCTCGGGTCGCAGGTCGCCGCTCTCCCCCATGACCGGCAGCGAGTGGGCCATGGTGAGATCCACCCACGGGCAGAGCAGCCAGGCCGCCGCCGGCTGTGGCGCCCCGGCGTCCCTCGCCCGGAGCATGGCAGCGATGCTCAGGCCGCCACCGGCCGAGTCGCCCGCCACGGCCACCCGGTCGGCGGCGCATGGGTGCGGGATGACCCGAGTGTGTAGGCACCCCCGTGGAAGTAGGCGAGCACGCCCGGGCGCTTGCGGCGTGGTGTCAGCCAGCGGCCGGGGACCCCGCCGACGCTCGCCTCGCGGACGTCGGCGCCCGGCAGGATCGGGAGCCGGGCGAACGCCGATTCCATGGCGGCGCGCTGCTCGGCGATGGTGTCGTCGGTCGACACTTCCCCGCCGTCGAGGCGGGCCAGGAGGGATCGGGCTGCCCGGTGGGCGAACCTGGGGGCACGCCGGGGCATCTCGTGGCGGACCAGAACAGCCGGCTGCTGGGGTGCGCTGGGCTTCGGGCTCATAGAGGACAATCCTGGCACGCGGCGCCGAGAAGGTCCGGTGCGCTGGCCTCACGGCGGTCCGGCGTCAGGGTCGCGCCGGGGCGGCGGCGGCGGGGCCTGCGGGCGCCGCTCGAAGATGCCCGGCGAACGTGGCCCGTTCCGACGGTCGTCAGCGCCCGGGGAACCCGGCCCGTCCCCTCGACGCCGGCGGATCGCCCAATAGGCGAGGGCGGCGAAACCGACGAAGACCAGAATGCTCGTCGCCGACACCCGGTGCGACGTCACCGCGGCGAGCACGATCGGTGCCCACGACGCGCTCACGCCGGGCCGCCGCCGTGCCGGCCCCGCCGTGCCCCTCGGAGGCTCCTCGACCTGGGCAGCACCGTGTCTCGCACGACCCCTGTCTACCCGGCCTGCGGCCGCTGACGGAACGGCCGTAGTGTGACCGGCGGGCCGCCACGCCGGCGACCGCCGACCGAGCCGCCCTGTGCGGCGGCTCTCCCCGCAGGAGGACTTCCATGGCTGGCTTCCCCTACGCCGACCGCTTCGAGATCAACCGTCAGCTCCCCGAGCACGGGACCCCGCGGGAGGAGATCTTGGCGATGCTCGAGACCATGGCCAAGGAGGAGGACGCCACCTGGGAGACCGGCAAGTGCTCGGGCACGATGTACTGCGGCGACCACGATCACTACCGGTTCTTGAACGAGGCATTCGCAAAGTTCGCCCACGTGAACGTCCTCCAGCGCGACATGTGCCCCTCGGCCACCAAGTTCGAGGCGGAGATCATCGCCATGACCCTGGACCTGCTCCACGGCGAGGCCATCGACGGGAGCGAGGCCGGCGGGCTCGTCACGAGCGGCGGGAGCGGCAGCATCGCCCACGCCGTCCTGTCCTACCGAGAGTACGCAGCGGCCGAGCGGGGCGTCACCCGTCCCAACATCGTCAAGCCTGAGACCGCCCACCCTGCGTTCGACAAGGCGGCGCACCTCTTCGGGGTCGAGGTGCGCACCGCGCCGGTCGACCCGGTCAGCCTGCGGGCCGACGTCACCTGGGTGGACGAGCACGTCGACGAGAACACCGTGTGCATCATCGGCTCAGCCTGCAACTATGGCTACGGCACCATCGACCCGATCGAAGAGCTGGCCGAGGTGGCACTGGCCCACGGGACGGGCCTGCACGTCGACGGCTGCCTCGGCGGCTGGCTGCTCCCCTTCGGCCAGGAGCTCGGCTACGACGTCCCCCTCTTCGACTTCCGGGTTCGGGGGGTGACGAGCATCTCGGCCGACACGCACAAGTACGGCTACGCCCTCAAGGGCACGTCGGTCATCGTGTTTCGCGACAAGGCCGTGCGCAACGCCCAGTACTTCTTCAACACCGACTGGACCGGTGGCAAGTACTGCTCCCCGGGCATGGACGGGTCGCGCTCGGGCGGCCTGATCGCTGCCACCTGGGCGGCGATGGTCTCGCTCGGGCGCGACGGCTACCGCCGTTACGCCGAGGCCATCTTCGCCACCGCGGCGGCCATGCAGGCAGCGGTGCGCTCCCACGCCGAGCTGCGCGTCCTCGGGTCGCCCACCTTCCTGTTCAGCTTCACCTCCGACGAGTTCGACATCTACCACGTGAACGACTTCATGCGGACCCGAGGCTGGCGTTTCAACGGCCAGCAGTACCCGAACGCCATCCACATGGCGGTGACGCGGCCCCAGACCCAGCCGGGCCTCGCCGAGTCGTTCGCCGCCGACCTCGCCCAAGCGGTCGACTACGCACGCGAGCACAAGGACGAGACGCCGGCGTCGGGCGCCATCTACGGCGGCGTCGCCGGGGGGATGACCGACGAGGCAGACTCGTTCATCAGGATGGTCATGACCGACATGCTCGACTCGCAGAGCGCGCTGCCCGAGGGCTGACGCCACCGGCGTCGCGAGCGGTCAGCCCGGCGTCGACGCCGCCGCTCGGCGTGTGCGCCCGGCGGCCATGACGCCGCCGCGGGTGCGCGCCGACATGATCGAGCCGATGGCGAGGGCCGAGAGGATCGACCCTGCCGAGAGGGCCGAGCCGATCGAGAGCACGGAACCGAAGGACCCGATCGAGCCGATCGAGAGGGCCGATCCAACCGAGCCGATCGACAGTACCGAGTTCTTGGAGGCGATCGAGAGCACCGAGCCGCTGGACCGCACGGAGAGGCGTGAGGGCGCCGGTGGTTCCATCGCCCCATTGTGACCGACTGCCCGGGCCCGTGCCGCCGGGTCGCCGAGAGGCCCGTCCGGCTGGTGCGCCGTCCTGGTGTCAGCGTCCGGCACACGCCGCGCCAGTCCCCCTTCGCAGCCCGGAGCCGGCCACCACACGCCCGCGACCCGGGCGTTCGCCGACCGGTCGGGCCTGCCCGCTACCCTGGTCGGACTGACCGGCCGAGGAGGTGCGATGACCTTTGACCTGGCGCGCGTCCTCGAGGAGCGGCGCGGCGAGAACTTCCAGCTGCACATGGAGTACATGAACCCCCAGCTGGCCCGTGTGCTGAAGACGCTCGGCTTCGACCGCTTCTACGAGCGTGGTGAGGGTGCCTACCTCTACGACGACCGGGGCGATCGCTACCTCGACCTGCTCTCGGGTTTCGGCGTCTTCGCCCTCGGGCGCAGCCACCCGGTGATCAAAAAGGCGCTCCACGACGCCATCGACGCCGACCTCCCGAACCTCGTCCAGATCGACTGCGCCCTCCTGCCGGGCGTTCTCGCCGAAGCCCTCGTCAACCGTTCGCACAAGGGCATCGAGCGTGTCTTCTTCTGCAATTCGGGCGCCGAGGCGATCGAGGCGGCCATCAAGTTCGCCCGCCAGTCGACGCACCGCTCCCGCATCCTCTACTGCGACCACGCCTACCACGGCCTGACCAACGGGGCACTGTCGCTCAACGGCGGGGACGACTTCCGCAAGGGCTTCGGCCCCCTGCTGCCGCGCACCGACCGCATCCCCTTCGGCGATATCGGGGCCCTCCGGCGCGCACTCGCCGGGCGCGACGTCGCCGCCTTCGTGGCCGAGCCGATCCAGGGCAAAGGCGTCTATCTCGCGCCCGAGGGCTACTGGGCGCAGGCCCAGGCGCTCTGCCGGGAGCAGGGCACCCTCTTCGTGATGGACGAGGTCCAAACCGGGCTCGGGCGCACCGGGAAGTTCTTCTGCCACGAGCACTGGGGCCTCGAGCCCGACATCATCACCGTCTCGAAGGCGCTCTCGGGTGGCTACATCCCCGTCGGGGCCATGCTCACGAGCGACAAGATCTTCTCGTCGGTCTACGCCTCGATGGAAAAGGCGCTCAAGCACTCGACCACCTTTGGTCGCAACCAGCTGGCGATGGTGGCCGGCCTCGCCACGCTCCAGACGTTCGACGACGAGGACATCATCGACCGGGCGCGGCGGACCGGCGAGGCGTTCGAGAAGGGCTTGGCCCCGCTCCTCGAGCGCCACGAGGTCCTCCACGAGGTCCGCGGCAAGGGGCTCATGATCGGCCTCGTCTTCGGCGAACCCACGTCGCGCGGTGCGCGCCTGCGCTGGCGGGCCATGGAGTCGGTCCGCACCGCCCTGTTCAGTCAGACAGTGGTGGTGCCCCTGTTCCACCGCCACCGGATCCTGACCCAGGTCGCCGCCGACAACGTCAACATCATCAAGCTCCTGCCGCCGCTCATCTGCGGCCAGGAGGAGGTCGACTACTTCGTCGACGCGCTCGACGACGTGCTCACCCGGGCGGAGTCGGGCACCGGGCACCTCGTCGAGTTCGGCCGCACCATGGCCAAGGGTGCCCTGCGCCGGACGCCGGGTGCGGCAGCGGATGCGCCTGTGGCGGTCCCCGCACCATGACGCCGCCCCGCCGCAAGGCAGCCGCCAGGCCCTTCGCCGTCGGGGCCGGCGACCGGGTGGTCGTCACCGGAGGTGCCGGCTTCATCGGCTCGGCCGTCGTACGTGCGCTGCTCGGGCGAGGTGCCGCGGTGACCGCCACCGTGGAGCCCGGCGGCGGCACCGAGAACCTCGACGGGCTCGACGTCGACACCACCACCGTCGACATCCGTGACCGAGACGCCGTCTTCGGCGCCGTCGCCGGCGCTCGCTTCGTGTTCCACGTCGCCGCCCTCTATGGCTTCTGGCCGAGGGACCCCACCCTCTTCTACGACGTCAACGTCGCAGGCAGCCGCAACGTGATCGATGCAGCGGTGGCCGCAGGGTGCGAGCGCATCGCGTATACGAGCTCAGTGGCCACCATCGGGCTTGGCGGCACCGCCGAGGGGACCCCGGCCACCGAGAGCTCCTATGCCGACGTGGCCCACCTCTTCGGCTCGTACAAGCAGTCGAAGTACGTCGCCGAACACGAGGTGCTCCGGGCCGCGGCCGAGGGCGCGCCCGTGGTCCTCGTCCAGCCCACCTTCCCGCTCGGGCCCCGCGACCGGCGACCGACGCCAACCGGCAAGCTCGTGCTCGACTTCTTGAACGGCAGGATGCCCGGCTACGTCGACACCACCATGAACGTCGTCCACGTGGACGACCTGGCCGACGGCCACCTGCGAGCCCTCGAGGACGGGGCCCAGGGCCGCAGCTACATCATCGGCGGGGAGAATCTGTCGATGTCGAAGCTCCTCGAGATGCTCTCGGGGGCCACGGCCCTGCCGGCGCACGACCGCAAGTTCCCCTCCTCGCTCGCCGTCGGTGCAGCCTTTGCCTCCGATCTCATCCAAGGGCGCATCCTCGGCCGCGAGCCCTCGGTACCCCTCGAGGCGGCCCGCATGTCGCGCACCCACATGCTCTACGACGACAGCCGGGCCCGAGACGAGCTCGGCTACAGCTCGCGCCCGGCCATCGAGGCGGTCGAGGGCTCGGCCCGGTGGTTCGTGGCCAACGGCTACGTCAGCCCCGCTCGGCGCGACCGCATCGCCTGGGCCGCACCCGAGACCACGCCCTGATCAGACCTCGACGACGACCTTGCCGGTGTTGCCGCCGGTGAAGAGCAGGTTGAGCGCCTCGGGTGCATGCTCGAGTCCGGGGACCACGTGCTCCACGTGGTGGAGGCGCCCTTCGAGCAGCCACGCACCGATGGCGGCCTGGGCTTCTGGAAAGCGCGCCACGTAGTCCAAGATGATGAAGCCCTCCATGCGGCCACGCCGGACGATCAGGTTCAGGTAGTTCGACGGCCCCACGGCATGGCCGTCGTCGTTGTAGGTGGAGATGGCGCCGCAGAGCACGATGCGGCCGTGCAGGGCGAGCTGGCCCAGGCACGTGTCGAGGATCTCCCCACCGACGTTGTCGAAGTACAGGTCGATCCCCTTCGGGCACAGCTCGCGGAGCCGGGCGCGGACGTTGCCGTCCTTGTAGTTGATGGCGTGGTCGAAGCCGAGCTCTTCGGTGATGAAGCGGCACTTCTCCTCCGAGCCCGCCAGGCCGATCACCGATCCCGCACCCTTGATCCGGGCGATCTGGCCGACTGTCGACCCGGTCGCCCCGGCTGCGCCCGACACGACCACGGTGTCGCCCTCCTTCAAGGCACCCACCTCGAGCAGCCCGAAGTAGGCCGTCATGCCGGTCACACCGAAGACGTTCAGCACGACGGGCGCGGGGATCTCCTTCGGCACCGGCGTCATGGCCTGGGCCCCCTCGCCGGCCAGTGCGTAGTCCTGCCACCCGGTGGTGCCGAAGACGAGGTCGCCCACCGTGTAGCGCGCACTGTTGGACTCGACCACCTCGCCGATGCCCGCCGAGCGCACGACCTCACCGATCCCGATCGGGGGGAGGTAGCCGGGCACATCGTTCATCCAGGTCCGGATGGTCGGGTCGACCGACAGGTACTTGACCCGCACGAGCGCCTGGCCCTCGCCGGGGGTGGGCGCGTCCTCTGTCTCGAGTACCACGGTCGTCTCGGTGCACATCCCGCTCGGCCGCTCGGCCAGCACCATCCGTCGGTTCTGCTCGGTCATCGCACGCCCCTCCCCTCGCGCCGGCGGCGCGCCCGACCCCTGCCTACCAGCTCGGCTGCTCCGACGGGTCGCCCGGCACCGTGGCACCGATGCCACGTAAGCTGACGCTCCGTCAGAAGTTGACCCCAACCACCCGATCGGGAGGGCCAGATGCTCGAAACTGTGATCCGCGGCGGCACCGTCGTCGACGGCACCGGGGCGCCGGCCTTCCCCGCCGACGTGGGCATCGCCGATGGCCGGATCGTGGCCGTCGGCACCGTCACCGAGGATGCCGCCCGCACCCTCGACGCCGCGGGGCTCTGCGTCGCCCCGGGCATCATCGACCCCCACACCCACTACGACGCACAGCTCTTCTGGGACCCGAGCGCTTCGCCCTCGAACCTCCACGGGGTCACGACCGTCATCGGCGGCAACTGCGGCTTCACCCTGGCCCCGCTCAATGCCGACGACGCCGACTACCTGCGGCGGATGATGGCCAAGGTCGAGGGCATGCCGCTCGCCGCGCTGGAGAACGGCGTGCCGTGGAACTGGTCAAGCTTTGGCGACTACCTCGACCGTCTCGAGGGCGGGCTCGGGGTGAACGCCGGGTTCCTGGTCGGGCACTGCGCCCTGCGCCGCAAGGTCCTCGGGGCCGAGCGCTCCGGCGAAGTGGCCACCGATGACGAGCTCGACGCCATGCGCAGCCTCCTCGGCGAATCCCTGGCCGCGGGGGGCCTCGGCTTCTCCTCCTCGCAGTCGCGCACCCACTCCGACGGCGATGGCGCGCCCATCTCTTCGCGCTACGCCGACCGCCGCGAGATGCTCGCCCTGTGCGAGGAGGTCTCCCGCCACGAGGGAACCACCCTCGAGTACATCACGAACGGCTGCCTCGACACCTTCAGCGACGAGGAGATCGACCTCATGGTGGCCATGAGCAGCACCGCCCATCGCCCGCTCAACTGGAACGTCCTCACCGTCGATGCCCGCTCTCCCGAGAAGACCGCCCGCCAGCTCGAGGCATCGAGCCAGGCGGCAGCAGCCGGGGGGCGCATCGTGGCGCTCACCATGCCGACCCTCGTGCCCATGAACATGAGCTTTCTCAACCACTGCGCGCTCTTCCTCATCCCGGGCTGGGGCGACGTGATGTCACTCCCGGTCCCCGATCGGATGGCAGCGCTGTCGGACCCCGCCGTGCGCCAGCGCCTGTCGGATGCGGCCCGCTCGAAGGACGCTGGAGTCTTCCGGCGCCTCTCGGGCTGGGGCCACTACACCATCGGCGACACCTTCAGCCCGGCCAACGCCGGGCTCGAATGGCGCGACGTGGCCGACATCGCGGCCGAGCGGGGCACCGACGCGTTCGACACCTTGCTCGACATCGTGATCGCCGACGACCTCCGCACGGTGCTGTGGCCGAAGCTCTCCGACCGCGACGACGACTCCTGGCGGCTGCGGGCGCAGGTGTGGGCCGACCCGGGTGCGATGCTCGGCGGGTCCGACGCCGGGGCGCACCTCGACCGGATGTGCGGGGCCAACTACCCGACCGCCTTTCTGGCCGACTGCCTGCGGGGTCGCAGGCTCGTGGCGGTCGAGCGGGCGGTGCAGATGATGACCGAGGCGCCCGCCACCTTGTTCGGCCTGCGCGACCGCGGCCTCGTGGCCGAGGGCATGCGCGCCGACCTCTTTCTCTTCGACCCCACCACGGTTGGCTCGGAGCCGGCCCGGTTGGTCGAGGACCTCCCCGGGGGCACCCCCCGGCTCTTCGCGGCGTCTACCGGTGTGGCGCGGGTCATGGTCAACGGCGTGGACACGATCGTCGACGGGGAACCCACCGGCAGCCAGCCCGGGACCCTGCTCCGCTCGGGGCGCGATACCTACTCGGTGGTGCCCGCCGCGCTCTGACGGGCCCGCTGTGCGGCCGCAGACCGGGCTGAGAGCACCCCGAGCGCTTCGTCGGCAAGGGCGAGTGGGACGAAGACATGGTCGTGGTGGAACCCGGCCACGACGTTGGCACTGATCCCGGCGGCCGCGAGCGCACCGGCGAACACCGCGGTGAGCCCGACGGCGCTCAAGGCGAGTGCAGGTCCAAGGTGAGCCACGCCATCTCGTCGGCCACCTCGAACCCATGGCAGCGGGCCTCGTCTGCGGCGAGCACCGCACTGGTGCCCTCGCGCTCTTCGACGGTGGCCACAGGCGTGCACCCTGCGGGCAGGCGGGGCGAGGTCACGAACACGAAGCTGCCGGGGTTGCGCCGAGGCGCCATGCCCTCGAGCAGCGCAGTGAGCTCGGCCTCCCGGGCGCTCAGGAGTCCCCCCAACCTTCGGACGGCTCGTAGGTGGTGTCGATGAGCGCCACCTCTTCGTGCCCGGTCGGCTCGAGGGTGACCGCATAGCCGTCGACGATGTCCACGAGGCGCACGGCGTCGACGTGGGGCCTCGTCGAGCCGCCCCATTTCGCCCGGGCCGCGGCACGAGCGCCGCGCACGTCACCGGCCACCACGAGGACCACCTCGTGGTCCTCGCTCAGCCGGCCCGGCGCCGGGTCGCCCCCGAGGTACACGGCGAAGAGCTGCGGGGAGGTCTCGGGCATCGGGCCACCGTAGCGACCGGCTCGGCCGCCGACAACGCCGGGCTCACTCGGTGCGCCGCACCACCACCATGGCCACGTCATCACCCAGCGGCTCGCCACTGCGGAGCCGCTCGATGAGGCGGTCCGCCACCTCGGGCGCACCGGCATCGCCCACCAAGGACAGCTCGCCGACCATCACCGCCGTCAGGTCCCGGGCGCGGCGCTCCACGAGGCCGTCGGTGTAGGCGACGAGCGCGGAGCCGACCGGGAACCGCACCGTCTCGGCGGTGATCGGCGCGCCGGGTACGCCGAGGGCCGGCCTCCTCGCCCCGTCGAGCAGCTCGACGCGGCGCCCGGGCGCCATGAGCACGAACGGCGGGTGGCCGGCGGAGGCGTAGTGGAGCTCCTCGTGGTCCATGTCGATCATGGCGAGCGCGGCCGTGCCGATGAAGGGGTCCTCCAGATGGGCGAGCAGCGCGTGGGCGTGCGTGAAGAGCTCGCCGGTGTCGGTGCCCATGCGCGCCAGGGTGTTGATCACCCCTCGAACCTGGGCCATCTTGGCCGCCGCCTCGATGCCGTGGCCGGCGATGTCACCCACGATCACCGCGATGCAACGGGTGTGCAGCGAGACCACGTCGTACCAGTCGCCGCTGAAGCCGATGTCACCCGAGGCAGGCAGGTAGCGCACGGCCAACTCCAGGCCCTCCACCGCCGGGATGACCGGCAGCAACTCGTCTTGGAGGGCGGTCACGAGCTGGCTCTGGGCGTCGGCCAGCCGGGTGCGCTGAAGCGTCTGGGCGCAGAGGTCGGCGACCGTTTCCACGCGCGCCTGCAGGCCCGCATCGAAGTCCACCTCGTCGAACCACCCGACACCGAGCGCCCCGAAGACCGCCCCTCGTGCATCGCGCATGGGCACGGTCGTGAACGAGCGGAGGTTCGACGCCGCCCAGTCCGCCACGAACTCGGGGTAGAGGGACTCGAACTCCTCGTCGCTGTGTACGAAGACCGTGCGCCCCTCTCGGATGGCGTCGCTCTGCGGGCGCGCCGTCTCAACCGAAAAGGCGCTTGTCCGCTGTGCGACGTCGTCGGGCAGGAGCGTGGGGTGCACCATGTGGACGAGCTTGTCGTCGCCAAGCAGGCCGATGTTCGCGTACTGGGCGCCGAGGGCCTCGGTCCCCGATTCGACGATGATGTGGGCGACCTCATCGGTGGTGAGCGCCGCGGAGAGCCGCCGGGCGAGGAAGGCCAGGCTCGAGGTGCGCTCCTGGTGGCGCTTGCGCTCGGAGATGTCGATGCCCGAATACACGATGGCGGTCACCCGGCCCGACTCGTTGACCGGGACCAGTGCGAAGTCGATGGTGGCGAGCGTGTCGTCCGCCACCCGCATCGTCATCTCATGGCGGAACGATTCGCCAGCCGCCGACCGCTCGATGGCCGAGCGCAGGTCCGACTGGACCGACGGGTTCCACGACCACCAGTACGTCTCAGCGAAGTGCTTCCCGATCACGTCGGACGGCTCGAGCGCCGCAGCCTCGAGGACGGCGCGGTTGGCCTCTGTCAGTACGCCGTCGGGCGTGAGCAGCCCTACAAAGGTGAAGATCCCATCGAACACCTGGCGCAGCCGGGCCCCGGCGATGTCCGCCCCGACCATCGCACGCTCGAGGGGCCCCGAGGTGCCCGGACTGTTGGACTCAACGTGCATTCCAGCTCCCACACCTTCTCCCGTGCCACTCGTTCTCGGTCGTTGCTGCTCAGTTGCCGGGCACTGGAACCACCCACCGCCTGAGCTCGACCGCTCGGCGGCACGTTCAGGCGAAGACCAGGGGCCCGAAAGTGCTGCAGAGGCCGAACGCTTCGATGATGAGGAACGCCCCCACGATGGCGAGCACCACCGGCACACGCCACCGTCGAGCCCGCGCCGTTGCCGCGGGCATGTACCAGTCAGGCAACGCTATCGGCCGCTGCCCCAAGAAGACCCCGATTGGCGCCACGCCCGCATCGGGCTCGGTCCGTACATCGGCGGCCAGGGCGAGCATCGTCAGCTCCTCGTCGGTGAATGCCGCCGCAGTGCCGTTCGTCGTCGCGTTCGCCATGGTGCGTGCTCTCCCCCGGTGGGCCGTCGGGGCTGATCGTAGCGGCGCCCCCCGATGGCTCGGCCCGCTTCGGTGGCAATCGGCGCTGCGCCCGGGCGGCCAAAGCGCCAAGCTGTCGCTTGAATCGGACTTCGATATCGACTATCGATACTGCATGGACGTGGCGCGCAGCTTCATCCGGGGTGCGGTCCGGGTGCACCTCTTGCACCACGCCGCCGAGGGCGAGATCCACGGTGTCGAGATGATCGAGGAGCTCAGCCGGCACGGGCACCGGCTCAGCCCGGGGACGCTCTACCCGATGTTGCACCGCATGGAGGCAGCGGGACTGCTTGTCTCTCGCACCGTGGTGAGTGGCGGGCACGCCCGTCGCCTCTATCGCGCCACCCCCGAGGGACGCCTCGAGCTCGAGCAGTGCCGGGTGGCCCTCGCCGAGCTCGCCGACGAGGTGGGCGGCCGTTGACCGAGCCAGTTGGCCGGGCGGTGACGCTGGCGACCATCGCCGGTGAGTGGTCCCGCATCGGGATCACCGGGTTCGGCGGGCCCCCGGCCCACATCGCGCTCCTGCGCACCCTTTGTGTCGAACAGCGTGGGTGGCTCACGCCCGAGCAGTTCGAAGACGGCGTGGCGGCGACGAACCTCCTCCCGGGGCCTGCGTCCACGCAGCTGGCGATCTTCTGCGCCTGGCGCCTGCGGGGGCGAGCGGGGGCGCTCATCGGGGGCGTGTGCTTCATCGTCCCGGGCCTGGTCTGCATCCTGGCTCTCTCGGCCCTCTTCTTCTCGAGTACCGCCCCGGCGTGGGTCCGCGGGGCCGCAGCCGGGGCAGGGGCGGCGGTCCCGGCGGTCGCACTCGCCGCCGCCCTGGGCCTCGCACCCTCGAGCTGGAAGAGGGCCGCCAACACGCGCCCCGGGCGGGTGCGCTGGACGGCCTACCTGCTCGCCAGTCTGGTGGCCGCGGCCACCGTCGGGCCCTATCTGGTCCTGGTGCTGCTCGCCTGTGGCGTCGTCGAGGTGCTCGCCCAGAAGCCCTGGGCAGAGCGCCGGCCGCTCGCCGTGATCCCGGTGTTCGGTGCCCAGACCGTGGCCCTGGCCGGCTTCGGCGCACTGGCCTGGGTCGCCTTCAAGGTGGGCGCGCTCTCCTATGGCGGCGGGTTCGTGATCATCCCCCTCATGCAGCACGACGTGGTCACCACCTACCACTGGATGACCAATGCGCAGTTTCTCAACGCGGTCGCGCTCGGTCAGATCACCCCGGGGCCCGTGGTCCAGACGGTGGCGGCGGTGGGCTACGCCGCCGGGGGCATCGGTGGGGGCCTCCTTGCGGCCCTGGTGGCCTTTGCACCCTCGTTCGCATTCGTCCTTGTCGGCGCGCCCCACTTCGAGCGCCTTCGACGGAATGCTCGGATGCAGGCCTTCTTGACTGGTGCGGGCGCCGCGGCGATCGGGGCCATCGCCGGGGCATCACTGCCGCTCGGCCTTGCCCTCTCCCATCTCTGGCAGCTCGGGGTGCTGGGACTTGCCGTGGCGTGGCTCATCGGGCTGCGTCGAGGTGTCGTCGCCGCCCTGCTCGGTTCGGGCGCACTGGGGGTCGTGGCCGCCCTCGCCGGGGCACCGGTCGGCCACTGACCCCCCGCACCCGGACCGCCGCTGCGGTCCGCACGCGTGTGAAACTCCGGCGTATGGCGGATCCGGACGACCTTCGCCTTGCCGCCAAGCTCGGGGTCAAAGAGGGCGCCAGGCTGGTGCTGCTCAACGCGCCCGCCGGGTTCGAGTTGGCGCTCCCCGCGGGCGTCACCCTCAGGACCCGGCTGGGCGGCCGTGCTGACGTGGCCCTCGCCTTCTTCACGGTGCGATCGCGCCTCCAAGCTCGCGCGACTGCGCTCGGCGCGATGGCCTACCCGGCCGGCGGGACCTGGGTCGCGTGGCCGAAGCGATCGTCGGGCGTCCCGACGGACCTCACCGATGACGAGGTGCGCACGGTGCTGCTGCCGCTCGGGTTGGTCGACAACAAGGTCTGTGCGATCGACGGCACCTGGAGCGCCCTTCGGTTCGTGTGGCGCACGGAGCGGCGCACCGCCGCCCTTTCCCCATCCCCTTGAAGTGCGGCGAGGTGGTGCGGCTGTGACGTTCGTCCCTAGTGGCGGCGAGACGTGCCTCCTACGCTGGGAACCAGGCGCACCTCGCCGGGAGTACGCGCCGCGAAGGAGGATCCATGTCCGAGCCCGGACCCCAGGCAGCCGGCCGCATCGTGGTTGGCATCGATGGCTCTCGCTCCTCGATGGCGGCTCTCGACTGGGCCGCCGAACAGGCTGTGTTGACAGGCTCGGTCTTGGAGGTAGTCACCACGTGGGAGTTGCCCGCGACCATCGGGTGGACGATGCCCCCCTACGACCCTGCCGCTGACGCGCAACGTGCGCTCGACGCCATCATCGAGAAGGTCCACGGCGACCTCCCCGCTCTCGAGATCCGCTCCTCGGTACTCGAGGGCCATCCGGCCGCCGAGCTGGTCGAGGCGTCACAAGGCGCCGACCTCCTCGTCGTCGGCTGCAGGGGTCATGGCGAGTTCGCCGGCATGCTCCTCGGCTCGGTGAGCCAGCACTGCACGACGAACGCCCACTGCCCAGTCGTCGTCATCCGCGGGCAGCGCTGATCGTCTGTCCACAGCGGCACGCATCTGACCGCACTGCTTCTCGATCTGGAGCGTGACGGGTGCGTCGAGCAGCAACCGGAACAGTGGCCAGGATCACCCGAACCGGTGAGAGCACCGCCCGACACTTGCGTGACACCGGCCCTCTGGCACTCCATACGCACGGGTGGGCGCTGCCGGGCTCGAACCGACGACCTGCTGGTTGTAAGCCAGCTGCTCTACCAACTGAGCTAAACGCCCCGGGGCGCCATTCTTTCAGTTCGCCGCGTCGATTCGCCCCTGAGGGCCATCGCAGACTTCACGCCTTCGGTTCGGCGTCACTGCCCAGCCCTGCGGACAGCGCCAAGAATAGGCTGTCGGTCGCGGCCGCAATCGGAGCCCGACGGGTCGTGTCGCGCACGATGAGGCTCTCGCCGTGGAGCTCCCCGACAACGGCTCCCGCCTCGGTACAGACGAGCATCCCGCCGAGATAGTCCCAACCATGAAGCCAGCTTCCCCCGATTGCAACGAAGCCGTCGAGCGAGCCGCGTGCCACGGCGCAGAGCTCGAGTGCCGCTGCACCGAGGGCCCGAAACTGGGCCCAGCCCGGGTGGACACGTGGAAAGCCGGTGATGCCGACGATGGCATGGGAAAGATCCGTGCAGCCCGACGCCTTGATCGGCACACCATTGCGGCGCGCCCCACCGCCGCGGACCGCCTCGAAGCGCTCCCCCGTGGCCTGGTTGACCACGAGGGCCACGCGTGCCCCGTCGTCGTCGAGCGCGCAGAGGCTGGTGGCGTACCAGGGGATCCCGTGGGCGGCGTTGGTGGAGCCGTCGATCGGGTCGAGGACCACGACCAACTCGCCGCCGCCCCCGGTTCGGCCCGACTCCTCGGAGACCACCGCCAGACCGGCGCCGTGGAGGACCTCGAGTGCCGCCGCGTCGGCTGCGAGGTCGATCTTGTACTGGCCCGGCCGCGTGCCGGCCAGCCCCCAGTCGTCAAGCGCGTCCGCAGCACGGTGCACCGCTTCAGCGGCGGCGGTCAGCACCTCGAGCACCGCCGCGTCGTCCACAGGGCGACCCTACCGGCCCAGGTCGTCGCGAGCGGACAGGCGCCTCCCTGCCAGGCCGTGGCCTCGGGACGCCCCGCTAGGCTGGTCCTCCTGTGGCAGCAATCGACGTCGCCGGCTATGTGGCCGACCTGAAAGATCACTCGGTGGACCACGGGTTCCACGTCCACGACGAGCGCCATTTCGTCGAGACCTACTCGCTTCGACAGGTGTGGGAGGTGGACCTGCACCCCGAGGAGGGCTGCGGCGGACCGCTCGATCTGCACCTTGCCCTCGACGTCGAGCCGCGGGTGCTCCTCTCGTTCGAAGACGCCGTGCTCGGTCTCGGCGAGGACGAAGACCCGCCTGACGAGTTCCACTTCCCCCTCACCTTCACGTGGGCACTGCCGCCACTGCCCAACGGCCCCGACCTGTTGCGCCTCCACATCGACCTCGCCGGCGTGGCGGGGATCGAGCTCCCGCTCGAGGTGTCGGCGATCGACTCGTTCGCCTCGGCCACCGATGGTCCCGAGCGGCGTCTCAACATCGTCGCCCGGCACCCGGTGTCCCTCGCCCGGGTCCTCTCGGGCGAAGAGCTCCTGTGCGACGTCTTCGACCGCTCGCTCGCGGTAAGTCGCTACCTCCTCGAATACGCAGACGCCTGGCTGGCCTGAGATGGGGCGGCGTCTGCTGGGCGCCTCGATGGCGGCGGGGCTCGGGCTCGGCGCCGTCCTGCTCGGCGGCTGCGGCGGCGGCAACGGGCTGAGCCTCGCGGAACAGGCGTGCGGCCACGTCCACACGTCGCTCGCCCTCTACGAGGAGTCGCTGCGCGACCCGGCGAACCAGGCCGCCCTCCAACAGCGGGCGGCCACCCAGCTGCGTGTGGCGCTCCCCCTGGCGGCGGCGGCCAACTCGGCCGACGGCTCGTGGAACCCGCTCATGACCGACATCAGCGAGATCTCCCGGGTCCCCGAGCAGTACCTGGTCCCCGGCCTCAGTGCGCAGTGCTCCCCGGCCGCACTGTCGGCTCCGGGACAGCCCCAGGCGACGCTGCCACCAGGCTCACCGTCGACCACGACAGGGACGACGGCGCCGGGGTTCTGAGGGCGCCATGCCTGGGTGCGCGCAGCTGGGAGGGGCCTGAACGGGCTGCCCCCGGTCGCCGGGTGCCGCTCGGTAACGTCGTGGGGGCCAATCGCAGACGTGGGCGGCCCACGCCATCAGGGAGCGTATGAACCAGCGCACACTGGGACCGGGAAGAGCGCGCGACGCGCGGCGTCCCGTCAGCGCCAGCGCCCGCCGGGCGACCGCCGCGTCGCCGCGCCGCTCACCTGCCGTGCTGCGGGCGCGCCATCAGCGCCGCTCCCTGGTGTTCGTCATTGCGGCCGTCGTCGCCGTTGTCGCCGTCGTGGGCGTGTTCGGAGCCCTGCGCTCAGGGCCCGCCCTCACGCCGCTCCAGGCCCGGATCGTCTCGATCGCCCAGTCCCAGCTCGGCTACAGCACCGACCCGTCCTCGTCGTACTGCAACAAGTTCAGCGCCTATTGGGAGTCGGGCACGAGCTGCGGCAACGGCCTCGCCGCCGAGGAGTGGTGCGCCGACTTCGCCGCCTGGGTGTGGCAGAAGGCGGGCGCCGATGTCACGTACCAGTTCATCAACGGCGACCTCAACTCCTCCTCGGCCAGCTTCTACGAGTGGGGCGTCGACCACGCGACGTGGCACCCGGTCGGCTCCCACTACCAGCCGAAGGCCGGTGACGTGGCGGTCTACGGGCTCGACGCAGGGGCCCTCACCGCCGAGCATGTGGCCGTGGTGGTGTCGACGACGCCCGGCCAGCGCGGGCCGAACGTGGTCAACGGCGACGGCAACCGCACTGGCTTCTCGGTCGTCGAAAGCGGGACGGACCAGTTACGCGCCGACGTGCACGGCACTGGCGGCCAGCTGTCGGGCTACGTGTCACCCACGCCGGCTGCGTGACTCAGAGCTGCGGCGTGTACCCCGCCGGAAGGCTGATCGACTTCGACTCGAGGAACGGCTCGAGGCCCTCGGGCCCGAACTCGCGCCCGACGCCCGACTGCTTGTAGCCGCCGAAGGGGGTGGCGAAGTCGATGGGCGTGCCGCTGTTGAGCATGTAGGTGCCGGTACGCACCTGGCGCGCCACACCGAGGCCTCGGTCGTTGTCGGCCGTCCACACCGAGCCGCACAGTCCGTAGTCCGAGTCATTGGCGAGGGCGACGGCCTGGTCGTCCCCGTCGTAGGGGATCACGACGAGCACGGGGCCGAAGATCTCCTCTTGGGCGATGCGCATTGCGTTGTTGACATCGGCGAAGACGGTCGGCTCCACGTAGTAGCCGCGCTCGAAACCGCCCGGTCGCCCACCACCGGTGGCCACCTTGGCACCCTCTTCCTGGCCGCTCCTGATGTAGCCCTCCACCCGGTCACGCTGGCGCGCGGCCACCAGGGGGCCGATGGCCGTACCGAGGTCGAGCGGGTCGCCCACCGGCCACGAGGTCTCGACGGCGTCGACCAGGGCCTCGACGACCTCGGTGTAGCGGTCCCGGGGGGCCAGGATTCGGGTCTGGGCGATGCAGGCCTGGCCGTTGTTCATCAGCGCATTGGGGAGCAGCGCCGGGAGGGCCTGTGCCAGGTCGACGTCATCGAGGAGGATGGCGGCGGACTTGCCGCCGAGCTCGAGCGTGCAGCGCTTGAGCTGCTCACCGCAAAGGCCGCCGATGCGACGGCCCGCCGCTGTCGAGCCCGTGAAAGTGACCTTGTCCACGTCCGGGTGGGTGACGAGGTGCTCGCTCACCTCACGGCCGGCCGGCACGACCGACAGCACGCCATCGGGAAGCCCGGCGTCAGCGAAGATCTCGGCGAGGCGGAACGCGTCGAGCGGGGTCTCGGGGGCGGGCTTGTAGACGACGGTGCAGCCGGCGAGCAGCGACGGGGCGAGCTTCGCCGAGGCCAGGAACAGCGGCACGTTCCACGGCGCGATGGCCCCGACGACGCCGACCGGCTCCTTCGTCACCAGCACTTCGGGGCTCAGCAGCCCGGTGCGCACCTCGTCGAACGCGAACGTCGCCGCCAGGCCGGCGTAGTAGTTGAAGATCATGGCCGGGGCGAGGACCTGGGCCAGCTGGGAGAAGATCAGGGGTGAGCCCATCTCGTTGGTGATGAGCTCGGCGAGCTCGCCCATCTGGGCGTTGATGGCGTCGGCCACCTTCGCCAGGATGACGGCACGCTCGGCCGGCGCCAGATGCGGCCATGGACCGTGGTCGAACGCGTCACGAGCGACGCTCACCGCCCGATCGATGTCCGCCGTCGTGGCATCGGGGACCCGGCCCATGACCTCTTCGGTCGAAGGCGAGACGACGTCGATGGTGCCGGTGCCCTCGGGCGTCACCCACTTGCCGCCGATAAACAGCTTGTCGTACGTCACAAGCGCCATGTCGTCCCCCTCGCCCGGCACGCAAACTAGAACGTGCTCTCGTTTTCGAGATGCTAACCCCGGGCCGTGCGTGCCGCGGCGCCACTGCCGGGCCAGAGAACCGCACAGCGCAGCGCACCCTTCCCCCCGAGCGGCGCAGACCCGGGGGCGGCCCCGGCCAGGAGGGTGAAGCGCTCGATCCAGTCATCGTCCACCTCACCCGCCGCCCGGAAGGCGAGAGCGTCACCTGAGAGCTGCGCGCTCGTCCCGTCCTCGGATGTGCCGACGCCGGCGGTGACCAGCAGGTGGCCGAGCCGGTGGCCGTGGCTCTGGGCGGTGGCCCCCGCCGGGGCGGTGACCACCACGACGCAGCGCGTCGTGTCGTCGGGCTCGCTCAGGCGCACCGTCGGCGCCTCCAGATCGACGTGGAGCTCCACGGGCCGTGACGTTAGTGGCGACATAGGCTCGCCCGATGCCCGACCTGAACGAACGCGATCCCATCGAGCTGCAGCGGACGCTGGCCGAGTGGCTCGCCACCAAGCTCGGGCCCGGGGCGGCCCCCGAGGTCACCGAAGTACTCGCCCCCGCCTCGAACGGCTTCTCCAACGAGACGGTGCTGTGCCGCGCGAAGTGGGACGACGGCTCCGGGAGCGAGGAGCACCGCCTGGTCTTCCGGGTCCACCCGACGAAGCACCTCTTGTTCCTCGACGCCGACTTCGACGTCCAGTACAAGGTGATGAAGTGCCTGGCCGATGCCGGCTCGGCGGTCCCACTCCCCGCTCTCGGCTGGTTCGAGGAAAGCCCCGAATGGCTCGGCGTGCCCTTCTTCACCATGGAGCACGTCGAGGGCCTCGTCCCCGCCGACAACCTCCCCTACACGATGGAGGGCTGGGTCCTCGAGGCCACCGCCGGTGAGCGTGCGCGCATGTGGTGGAGCGGGATCGAGGCGATGGCCGAGGTGCACCGCACCGACTGGCGCTCGCTCGACCTCGGCTGGCTGGTGCCGCCGGGCACCACCCCGGGGCTCGACGCCCAGCTCGACTACTACCGCCGGTTCTTGGACTGGACCGCCCAGGGTCGGCCGCAACCGACGGCCGAGGCGGTGTGGAAGTGGCTGGTGGCCAACCAGCCGGCCGAGAGCGGCGACGTCACGCTCTGCTGGGGCGATGCCCGGCTCGGCAACATCATCTGGCAGGACTTTGATGCCGCTGCGGTCATCGACTGGGAGATGGCAACCCTCGCCCAACCCGAGCTCGATCTCGGCTGGTGGCTGTACTTCGACCGCCAGTTCACCGAGGGGCTCGGCGTCGAGCGCCCCTCGGGCTTCCCGAGCCATGAGGCCACCGTCGAGCGCTATGGCGAGCTGCTCGGGCGCGACTTCGGCGATCTGTTCTGGTACCAGGTCTTCAGCGGGTTCCGCTTCGCTGTCGTCATGTGCCGCCTCTCGGACCTGCTGGTCGGCACGGGCGTGCTGCCGGGCGAGTCGGACATGGGGACCAACAACCTCGCCACCCAGTTCCTCGCTCAGCTGCTCGACCTGCCCTCGCCGGCCGAGGCAGGCTGAGAGCGGGCAGGACCACGTCGGTCGGCCCAGTTCGAGCCGGTTCAGTTCGAAGGGGTGACGGCGACGCCCGCGTCGCGGAGGCGCTCGGCGAGCCACTCGGCGCTGTTGGGCTGCTCCATGGCCTCGAGCCACCCGCCTAGCACCGACTCCACCTTGTCGCGTCCGTCGATGTGAGCGACCACGGCCACCGTCATGCTGTCGAACGTGGCCTTGTCGTCGATGCGGACATGGATGCCACCGAACGGGTCGGCCCACTCGGGCGGGGCCGGCTCGCGCATGACGTAGAGCTCACCGGTGTCCTCGATCCAGTTGAGCTCGTAGCGGACGCCTTTGGCGTCGTGCCAGTCCCCGCCCAACTCGATCTCGGCGGACTGCCGGCGGCGGTCGTCTGCGTCATAGAACTCCTCGATATCCACGTTGCGACTGTACTTGCTCCCCCGAGGTGTCCCCCGGGCGGCCCACCGGGACCCAGAGCGTGGTGACCGCGGCGGTGGGAGGACCGGTGGGAGGGGCAGGGCCGATGCTGCGGGCATGCCACGTATCGAACGACGACCCCTCGACAACCTCAACGCTGAATGGGCGGTGCTCGGCCGGAGCCGGGCGTCGGCTGACGCACTGGCCAGTCTCGGTGCACGCGAGCAAGCCATCGCGTTGCTCGGCTGCACGGACCTCGGCCACCTGGTCCGGGTGATGGGGCGAGGACCGGGGAACGTCGGCCGCAACGAAGCGGCCCAGCTGTTCCGCTACATGCTGCGCTCGGCGGACGCCCACCCCCTCGTGCCGCGGGCCATCCTCCAGGCGGTGGCGCCCGGCCTCGTCACGGTGGCCCGGCGGCTCAGCTGGGGCTCGGGCGGCGACTGGGACGACGGCGGCGCCTTCTTCGCTGACCTCACCGCTACGGCGTGGGAAGTGATCGCCTCGTGGGCCGGCGACGACCGCCCCTACGCCGTGTTGGACCTCCTCTCCGCCGTTCGCTGCCGCCTCCGCCGCCAGATGGTGCGCTCACGCGCCGAGCGCCAGTCGACAGCCGAGTTGCTCGATGACGACGGCCCGAGCACCTTCGGGGGGGCCACCGCCCTCGACGAGCTGGCCCGCTCGATCGACGAGCTGGCGGGGCGGGGACTCGACCCAGGCGACGCCGCAGTCCTCTACGGCCAACGGGTCCTCGGCCTCACGGTGGCAGAGCTGAGCGAGCTCACCGGACGGAGTCGCCGCCACCTCGACGGCTGCCGGCGACGCGCCGAGCAGCGGCTGTGTGCGTGAACGTGCTTATCTTCTTGGCGTGCCCGACGGATCGGAGGACGTTTCCGCAGCGCAGCGCCGGAAACCGGGTAGCCCGGCGCGCCCGCACAGCTGGGCGGTGCTCGCCGTCGCTCTCGGCCTCATGGCGGTGGTGATCGCCGCCACGGCCACGAGCGGCCGCCGCCATGGCCGCACCGACCCCGTCGCTGCCGTCGGGACGCAAAGCGGCACCGCCGGGCCCGCATCGGACCACCCACCGGGCACTCAGTCCACGGGGACCACCGAGCCGAACGCGCTCTCCCCGACGTCGGGCGGCGCGGCCTCGGGCGGAGGGACCACCGGCGCGGTGCGCCTGCCCGAGGCGGCCAACCCGGTCAGCGCCTCGGCCACCGTCGAGCCGACGACCGTCGGGGTCACCACCACGACGGCGACCGTGTCCCCGGTCACCGCGTCGGCGGCCCCGACGCAGGTGACTGAGGCGACCCCGGGCAACCTCGAGTACCCGACCAACATCTCGGCCATCTATCAGGTGAGCGCCACCGCTCCGACGCTCAGCGCGCTCACCACCTTCAGCGGCACGCCGGCCCTCGAGCTCGCACTCACCTGCACCGGCGGCCACGTGACCCAAGAAGTCACCAGCGGCACGCCCCTCACGCTGAACGGTGCGTCGGGCAGCTGCACGATGTCGGTCGCCCTGCCGAGCGGGGTCGAGTCGACGGTCTCGTACTCGGTCGCCCTCACCGGCGGCACGGTCGAGGGGGGCTGAGCCGTGGACGGGCGCGTGGGCAGGGTGTTGGGTGGGCTCGGCACGGGACTGGTGGTCTTCGTCGCGGTCCCCGTGGTCCTGATCGTGGCCGTCGGCGTGCCGCTGCCCCACGGCTCGGCCGGGCGGTCGGGCCGGGCCCTCGTCGACGTGCTCGCACTGGTCGCGTGGGTGGCGTGGGCCGCCTGCTGCTGGCCGATCCTGCGCGACGTGGTCGGCAGGGTCCGACGCCGGGACGGCAATGTCAGCGTCGACGCCCGGTGGCGCGACAAGGTGAGCGCCCGCATCGCCGGCGCGCTCCTGGTGGTGCTTCCCCTGGGCCTGCTCGGCGGTGCGGCCGTGGCGGGCGCAGCCGCCGCGACCGCCGCCGCCAGCGTCTCGGCTCCCGCCGCGACTTCCCCCTCGGGCCCTGCGCCCACACCGGCGGGGGCCCCGACATCGGCACCAGCGGCACCCCCGACGTACCTGGTGGCGCCGGGTGACTCCTTGTGGTCGATCGCCGAGCACCTCTACGGCGACGGGGCCGACTGGCAGGAGCTGGCTGCCCTGAATCTGGGCCATCTGATGGACGACGGCCGGCGCTTCACCGACCCGTCCCTGATCCTCCCCGGTTGGCGCCTGGCCCTGCCCGACGACGGATCGACCGCCGCGGCCACCCCCGCCGCTGCGCCGGGCGCGGCGCCAACCCAGCCGGCCTCCCCTGCTCCGGTCGGGCCGGCGGTGCCGAGCGCCGCGGGCGCCAGCACCGAGAGCGCATCGGACACAACGGTGCCCGCGCCGGCGCTTGGCTCGCCGACCAGAGCCCCGCTGCGCAGCGAATCGCTTGGCGGACTCGCGGGACCCGTCGTGCCCGAGCTGGCCGCCCTCGGCATCGGGGTGCTCGCCGCCGCACTGGCCGCGCGGCGCATCCGGCGCGCCCGGCGTATCGCCGCCGCCGGCCGACGGCGCGGGTTGTCCACCCCACCGCCGACCGACGAGGAGGCCGAGCTCGACACCGACCTCGAGCCGTTCGCATGCGCACCGCTCGTCGATTGGCTCGAGGCCGCCGATCGGCACCTCGGCTGGGCGCTCGCCGACGAATCCGATCCGCTCCCCGCCGTCCTTGCGCTGCAGGTCGGGCCCGACGGGGTGGAGGCGTGGCTTTCGGGTCCCGTCGACTGGGCACCGCGGCGCTGGTCCCTCGCCCGTGACGGGCACCGGTGGCTCCTCGAAGCAGCCACCGATCTCGACGAGCTGGCACGCGAGACCGAGGGACACCAGCCCCGGCTGCCTGCGCTGGCCGTCGTGGGCGCCAACAGCGAAGGCACGTGGGCACTCCCCCTCGAGCCGGGCAGCTGCACGCCGGTGATCGGTGAGGGCGCCGACGACTGCGTGCGCTCGATGGTCACGTCGCTCGGCGGTTGGAGCTGGTCCGAGCAGGTCCACGTGACCGAGGACCCGTTCGAGGCCGAGCGGCTCTGCGCCCTGTTCGGATGGAAGGACGACCAGCTCGAACGGGCCAGGGTGGTCTTCGTGGGCGACCCGGGACGGCTGTCGACGACCACGCTGTCGCGCTGCGCCGTCCTGACCACTGCCCCGGTTGCCGCCGGGGCTGTCACCGTGGCGGTAGCCAGCGGCGCCGCAACCCTCGAGCCCCTCGGCGTGGTCCTGGCGCCCGACCTGCTCTCGCCGGGCACGGCCCAGCGCATCGACGACGTGGTGGCGTCGGGCGCCTCGATGATCGAGAGCCCGACCGGACCCGCCGTGCCCGATGAGCGCGAGCTCCTGGGCGGGCTGAGCGCCGGTCCGGTGGAGATCCGTCTGCTCACGGCCGTGCCGCGCGTCGAGGGCCTCGCTGCCCCGCTCGACCCCAAGCGCGCCCGGCGCGCCGTCGAGCTCGTGGCCTACCTGGCACTCCACGCGCCCGAGCCCGTCACGAGCGACCGGCTTCGCTCGCGGGTCCTCGGGACTGCCGAGACCGATGCGGCGGCCAAGACCCTGTTCAACACGGCGGGAGCGGCCAGGAAGGCGCTCGGGCAGGACGCCGACGGCGTGGCGTTCCTGCCGGCGGCATCGAAGGCGGGCCAGTACCGCATCGACTGCCGCATCAGCGTGGACGTCGTCCGTGCGAAGTCCTTGTTCGCCGCCGCCGCCCACCAGGAGAGCCCCGAGACGGCAATGGCGCTCGGTCGGGCGGCGCTCGAGCTCATCGAGGGCGAGCCGCTCTCGACGGTGCTCTCGGGCTATGCCTGGTGGCGCGCCGAGGGGCACGAGGCCCGGCTGGCCGCGCTCGTGGTCGACGGGGCGTGCGCCCTGGCCGAGGTGGCGGCGGGGGCGGGGAACTTCGTGCTTGCCAGATGGGCGCTCGAGCAGGCCCGGCTCGTCGACCCCTACAGTGAGGCGCTCACCAGGAGCGCCATGACGCTGGCGGCGCTCGCCGAGGACCCCGACCGGCTGCGCCGGGAGTGGAACGAGTGCCTGCGGCGCACCGACGAGCTCGACCCGGGTGGCTACCCGAGCGAGCAGACCGAGCAGCTCTTCGGCGAGCTGTCCCGAAGGGCGGACGCGGCGGCGGGCTGAATCAGGCCAGCTTGGCGGCGATCGACGATGCGCCCCGCAGCACGAGGCCGTCGGCACCCGCTGCGCTGTAACGGTGGGTCGGTCGCCGCTGGGCCTCGGTGAGCAGGTCATCGAGGAGCTGGGCGAAGGGCACGGCCGGCTCGATCCACAGGTAGCGCGCCAGGGAGCCGGGGATGGTGTTGATCTCGTTCACCACCAGCTCGTTGCCGTCGGAGAGGAAGTCGATGCGCGTGACCCCGCGCACCGACGCGAGGTGCGCCACCGCCCTTGCCGCCTCGCGCAGGCGGGCCTCCAGGCTCGCGTCGAGGTCGGCCGGCAGCTCCCGGGGGGCGCTGGCCATGCCCTCGCCACCCACGTACTTGTCGGCGTAGCCGAGGATCTCGGGCTCACCGGCCGCGCCCTGCGCCCGCGGCGTGCGCAAAGGGCGCTCGATCGCCGAGAGCTCGAGCTCGGGCCACGTGCGCACACCCACCTGGAGGTCGAAGTAGTCGGACCGGTACGGCTCGAGCACCGCACCGGCGGCGAGGTGCGCGTTGGCCGAGAGCCGGGCACGCGCCGTCGCCAGGTCGCCCACTACGTCGATGCCGATCGACGAGCCGCCGAAGCGGGGCTTGACGATGTAGGGGCCTTCGAAGCCCACGTCGGTGGTCGACTCGGTGAGGGCGATGCGCTCGAGGACCGGCAGGCCGGCGGCGGCCATCACGGCCCCGAAGGCCAGTTTGTCCATCCCAATGGCCGCCCCGGCGAGGGTGGGGCCGGTGTAGGCGATCCCGGCCAGGTCGAGTGCGCCCTGGAGCGTGCCGTCCTCCCCGGGGGTCCCGTGGCAGCAGATGACCGCGGCGGACAGCTCGATCGGCTTGGCCTTGGCGAAGCGGCCGCCGGCGGCCACGAAGCCGCCGTCGGCACCGATGGCGAGCGCCAGGGGAGCCGCCCCCTTCGGGACGCCCTCGACGAAGGCGGTCGCCTCGAGGGCCGGGTCGACCTCGAACCACTCGCCGAGCTTCGACCAGTAGAGGGCCCGCACCCCTCCGCGGGCTGAGCCTTGCAGGCCGCGAGCGGCCTGCAAGCCGGTGAGCACGCTCACGTCGTGTTCGGGCGAGGGCCCTCCGAAAATGACGCCGACGTCGGACAACGGTGCCTCCAAGAAGCGCTTTAGGGGAGGGCCGAGGGTGGTCCGGCCGCTCCGGGGTCGCCTAAGGGTAGTGGTCCGGGAGGTCGTTCTCGTAGAGGACGGCGTCACCGATCCCGAGGTGGGTCCGGACCCACTGGACGGCCTCGTGGCGGTTGTTGACCGTGATGGGTGCGAGCGCCGCCCCGCCGCGCAACAGTGCGCGCCGGTTCGTCCGACCGACGACGACCAGGTCGGTGGCCACGCCCGTGGCGGCGGTCGCAAATGCGGCGTTGGCACGTGCCTGCTCACGCCCAAGCTCGACCATGCCCGGCGTCACCACGACCCGGCGCCGCGTGGCGTCAGCCGCCGCCAGCGCCACGAGGGCTGCGGCGGCGCCGGCCGGGTTGGCGTTGAACGTGTCGTCGATGACGAGGATCCCCGAGGGCGCAACCACCACGTTCTGGCGGTTGGCGACCGGCTCCATGGTGCGGAGCCGTGCGGCGATGGCCTCGTCGGGGACACCCAGCACGGTGCCGACGGCGATCGCACAGGCGAGGTTGGTGGGCTGGACGCCGCTCGCCAGCTCGATGCCGGCCGCGACCATCCGGCCGTTGACGACCACGGTGGCGGGGCCCGGTGCCCCGAGGACCGCCACATCGGCGCCGGCGTCGACGGCCGAGCACCGCAGCACGCGCACGGTCGGTGCCAGGCGCTCGGCGAGGCGAGCCAGGCGCTCGTCGTCGACGTTGAGCACCACCGTCGAGGCCGACTCGGTGATCTCCGCTTTGTTCTCCAGGATCTTGTCGAGGGAGCCCATGCGCTCCAGGTGCACCGGCCCGATGGTGGTGAGCACGGCGATCTCGGGCGGACACCAGGCACACATGGCGGCGATCTCCCCGGGGCCGTAGGTGCCCATCTCGGCCACGAAGACCTCGGTGCCCTCGGCCAGCTGCTCGTTCACCGAGCGCGCCAGGCCGGCCATGTTGTTGTACGACCTCGGCGTGGCGACCACCGCCTTCGTCCCGGCCACGAGGTAGGCGACGTGGTTCTTGGTCGAGGTCTTGCCGTAGGACCCGGTGATGCCGATAATCGTTGGTGCCACCCTGGCGAGCCGCTGCTGGGCGCGCTCGACGAACGGGGCGGCCAGGCGGCGCTCGAGCGGGGCAGCCAGCGCACAGGCGAGGTCGACCAGGACCGGGGCGAGGAGCGCAGCTGCTGCCGCGAACGGCGCCGGCAGGCCGGCGAGCACGCCGGCCACGAGCACCACGACTTCGGCCAGGCCCCAGACAGCGGCGAGCGTGCGGAGGCGGCGGGTCCAGACGAGGGGCGACGTCCTCCCCCGCACGGAGAGCCGCCAGGGGCCGACCGCCGCCACCGTCGCGGCAGCCAGGGCGGCCAGGGGCCAGGCGAAGGAGAGCGCCAGGCCGGCGACGCCCACGAACGCGAGGGCGATGTTCCCCGGCTCGCTCGCCCACCAGCGCAGGGCAAAGCGCGTGGCCGAGCCCGCCAGGTAGTGCTCGCGCTGGGCCACCCGGAGCCAGCGGGCCCCGGCCGGGAGGAGGGCGAGGGTGCAGGCGGCGTACGCCACCCAGGCGAGGGCGCCGCTGCTCGCGTCCCACACCGTGGCCACCGGGAGGCTCATCGTGCACCTAGCCGGTCGAGCGCGGCGCGCAGCTCGCGCGGCGCCTCGAGCGGCGTCATGTGGCCGACGCCGGGCAGGACGGTCAGGCGCGCGGAGCTGAGCAGCTCGGCGGCGCGCTCGGCCACGGCCGGCGGCGAGGCAGTGTCGTGGTCTCCCCAGACGAGCTCGACCGGGCACGTGACGCGGGCGAGCTCGGCGTCGTAGTGCTCCCCCACCGACTTCACCAGTATCTGGCGCATGACGCCCTCGGCCGCCCGGTAGTCCGCCGAGCCGTAGCGCTGTCGCGCCGCTTCCATGCGTGCGTCGCTCACCAGGCCGAGGCGGTGTGCCCTGCGCGTGAGGGCGAAGGCCCGCGCCGGCTGCACCGGGGCCTTGGTCGCCACCAGTGGGACACCGGTCAGCACGAGGGCGCGCACCGCCTCGGGGCGCTGCACGGCGAGCGCCACGGCCACTTTTCCGCCGAACGAGTGGCCGAGGACGACGACCGGTGCGGCCATCTCGTCGAGGACCCCGGCGACGAACGCCGCGTACTCCGCTGCACCCCACACCTCGGGGGGAGCGGGCGTGGCGCCGAAGCCGGGCAGGTCGAGGGCGACCGCATCGAGCGTCGCGCCGTCGGCCGGGGCGAGGGTGGCGTCGAAGTCCTTGTGGCTCCGAGCCCAGCCGTGGAGGGCGAGCACGCCGGGAGTGGCCGTGCCGGTGACCGAGCCGAAGATGGTGCCCCCCGCCAGGGCGCGCAGCACCATCAGGCGCCGGCCGGGGGCACGTCGCCGGTGCCCGGATCGACAGGGACCGCCCTCGGCGGCCGTCGGCGGCCCGTAGCGGCTCGGCGCCGCGCCTCGGCAGCCTGGACCTTCGGCAGGACGAAGAGCACGTAGCTGGCCGAGATGGCCGCGCACACCGCGATGATGATGAGCGGGGCCGGGTTGAACGAACCGTCGACCGAGAGCGACGCCACGAGGGCGAGCACCGAGAAGATGACGAGCCCGGCCACGCCGAGCACGGCGATCCCGCGGACCCGGAACGGCCGCGGGTGCTCGGGGGCGCGTCGTCGGAGCCTCAGGGTGCACAGTGCGGCCACGGCATAGATCATGGCCTCGAGACCGGCACCTACGGCGACCAGCACCTGCCAGGAGTGTGTGAGCGCCACCACGAGCGCCACCGCGAGCGAGAGGGCGCCGAGCCCGACCACCGGCACCCAGGGGACGGCTCGGTCGTTGAGTGCCGCCAGTTGGCGGGGCAGGCTGCCCTCGCGGGCCGTGCCGTAGACGAAGCGCGACGCGGTGATGAAGCCACCGTTGAACGTGTTGAGCGCGGTCATGGCCGTCACCACGGCCATGAGCCAGAGTCCGGCCTGGCCGAAGGCGGCCCGGCCGAGCAGGAGCTGGGGGTACGCCGACTTCAGCTGCTGGTGGTCGAGCACGTGGCTCATCGAGGTGGCCACCAGGGAGGTGACGACGAACAGCGCACCAATGGCGATGAGCATGCCGCGGTGGATGTGGGCCGGGTGGCGGACCTCTTCGGCGCTGGTGGTGACCCACTCGAAGGCGCTGAAGAGGAAGACCCCGAGGGCGACCGCCTCGATGAACGAGGCGGGGCTGTGGCCGTGCAGCGGGGAGAGGGGGAAGCGCAGCGCGTGGTGGCTCTTCGCCAGGGCCGCCACCCCGACGACCAGGGTGGCGGCGAGCACGAGGTAGGTGGCGACGTCCTGGAGGCCGCCGGCGATCCGCACCCCGCGCAGGTTGGAGGCGACCGCCGCGCCGAGGAGCCCGAGGATCCACAGCGCCGCCACCCACGAGGGCTCGGAGAAGGCGTGGGTAAGGGCGGTGCCGACGATGAACGCGTCGGCGGCGATGACGAGGACGATGGTCGTCATGTAGGTGAAGGTGATGGTCAGCGCCGAGCGGTCATTCATGGACCGCTTCATGTAGAGCCGGATGGCCGCCGCCGTCGGGAACATGGCATTGAGCTCGCCGAAGAATCCCCAGGCGAGCAGCGCCAGGAGCCCCGCCACCCCGATGGCGATCCACGCGGAGTCCCCCGCCACGTAGACGACGAGTCCGGCGGCCGCCAGGTACTCGACCGCGGCGAAGGCGAGGCCGGTGGACGTGGAGACGACCGTGCGCAGCCCGAGCGCGCGCCGAAGCTCTTCGCCGCCGTGATGGGTGGCCGGGACCGACTGCTCACCCACAGCGTGGCCCCCGGTGTCCGCGCGCCGGTCGGTCACTGGTCGAGGAAGGCGACCATGGAGATGGCGTCGAGGCGCATCACGTCCTCACCCGAGCCGGCCAGCTTGATCTCGCCGGACATGTACTTCTCCGAGGGGTTGAGGTCTCCCCAGAACATGTCGCAGAAGTCCTCGCTCGAGCCCGTGACGATGAGGTCGGGTTGGCCGACCCCGCCCCGAGTCAGAGCCGACAGCTCCTGGTCGAGCACCGACAGGGTGAAGGACTCGTCGGTGTCGGTCGTGTGCAGGTGCACGATCCGGTTCCAGCCGCGCACCATCTTGCGGAGCCGCTCGTTGCCGTTGCTGCGCGCACGCCAGTCGGCGTAGGCGTCGGCGATCTCCTCAGCGCTGGCCATCAAAGCCCTTCACCCGCGGCCTGGGCCCCGAGGCTCTCGGCCACCTCGGCGGCCACCCGCTCGCCCGACTGCAGCGCGCCTTCGAGGTACCCGCACCACTCGGTGGCGGTCTCGGTGCCCGCCCAGTGGAGGGGTCCGACCGGTTCGCGCAATGCGGGGCCGAAGCCACTGAGCGCACCCGGCACGCTGATGGCGACCGGCCCGCCCCGGGTGAACGGCTCGGCCGGCCAGTGCTGGGTGACGAGCTCGCGCGGGCAGCGGGCGTCGGGGCCGAAGGCCCGCTCCAAGTCGTCGAGGATGGCCGCCTCGCGCGCCTTGTCGCCGGCCGCCTCATAACGCCGGCAGTCGTTGCCGGCCACGAATCCGACCAGGGCACCGTCTGATCCGTCCGACGGCGAGTCGTCGAAGGTGCTCGACAGCGCCCCCTCGTCGGAGACCAGCTGGCCGTTGAGGCCGCGCTCGCGCCAGAAGGGCTCGTCGTAGATGGCGTGGACCTTGGTCACCGAGCCCATCGGCATGCGCATGCACAGCTGGTCGCGCCGCCCCGGGAGCGGCGGGTCGAAGGCGAGGCGGCCCGAGAGTGCGGGCGGCATGGCCAGCACCGCACGCCGGGCACGGATCTCGAGCGGTGCCGCGGCCCCGCCACCGGTGTGAACCACCACCGACGAGGGGCCGTAGGTGATGGCGTGCACCGGGGCGCCGAGGACCACCCGGTCGCCGAGCGGTGCGGCCAGTCCGACTGCGAGTTGCTGGGAGCCGCCGACGAAGCGCTCCGCCTGTGCGCCGCCGGTGGTGCGGGCCAGGTTCGACAGGCCACCGCCGGCATGGAGGTAGAAGAGGGCGAACAGCAGGCTCAGCTCCTCGGCGCCGGTGCCGAAGATGGCCTTTATCGCCACGTCGAGCATGACTCGCGCCGGCGAGGCACCCACGTGCTCGGCAAGCCACGTGGCGAGGGTCTGCCCGTCGAGGTCGGCGGCGCCGTGGGCCTCCCAGGGGGCGTCGACCGGCACGTCGAGAGCGGCGAGATCGAGGTCGAGGATCGCCTCGACGCCGTCAGCGGCGGCGTTCGGGTCCGACGTCGGGATCAGGCCGACATAGGTGCTGCGCTCGCCGGCGCGCCACTCGACGGCCTCGCCGGCCCCGAAGGTGGGGAAGGTGGTGACGCCGAGCTCGGCGGCGAGGGCAGCGGTGCGCGGCTGGTTCGTCCCGAGCCACTGCCCGCCGCGGTCGTAGGTGTGCCCGCCTGGGGTGGTGTCGGTCCACGACCGACCGCCGACCCGGTCACGGGCCTCGAGCACCACGACCTCGAAACCGACCGCCGTGAGGTCCCTCGCCGCACGCAGGCCCGAGAGGCCGGCGCCGACGACCACCACGTCACATGCCCTCGATTCGTCCATCGGTCCCTCCGCCGTCGCATCGCCCGTCACGGGCCATCGAATCGGAAACTCTAACGGCCCCGGTCCCGACTCCTGGGCCCACCGGGCCGGTCAGACCGTGGCGTCCCGGCAGGTCGGTACGATCATCGGGTGAGCAGCGCCACCGCCGACGATGGCCACTTCGTCCTGCCGGCCGGGCTGACGTCGCCCCAGCGTGAGGCCGTGACCGACCCGGGGCCCCTACTCAGCGTGCTGGCCGGGGCCGGGGCCGGCAAGACGCGGGTCCTGACGCTGCGTGTGGCCCGCCGGGTCCATGACGCCAGCGCCGAGCCCGAGCACGTCTTGGTGGCGACCTTCAGCCGCAAGGCGGCGACCGAGCTGCGCCGCCGGCTCTACGGCCTCGAGGTGGGCGGCATCGAGGCCGGCACGTTCCACCGCATCGCCCTCTCACTCATCCTGCGCCAGCGCGCCGATCGACGGGCCGCGCCGCCGACGGTGCTCGCTGACCGGCGCCCGCTCCTCTCCAGGGTGCTCGGCGGCAACAGCGCGAAGCCCCGGGGCGCGGCCGCTCGTGCCGGTGCGCCGACGCCACCTGGTCCGGGTCAACCGAGCGTGAGCCAGCTCGACAACGAGGTCGGGTGGGCCAAGGCACGGATGCTCGCCCCCGAAGCGTACGAGGACGCCGCCCGTCGGGCGGGCCGCCGGACGACGGCCTCGCCAGTCGCCATCGCCGAGTACTACGAGCGTTACGAGGTGCTCCGCCAGCGCCAAGGCGCGCTCGACCTCGACGACCTGCTGTGGCGCTGCGCGGACATGCTCGAGTCCGACACGGCGTTCGCCGACGCGGTGCGCTGGCGCTTCCGCCACCTCTTCGTCGACGAGATGCAAGACGTCAACCCGGCGCAATTCCGTCTCCTCGGCTTCCTGCTCGGCGACGAGCCCGACCTGTTCGTGGTGGGCGACCCCAACCAGTCCGTCTATGGATGGAACGGGGCGGACCCCACCCTCCTGCGCCAGCTGCCCGAGCTCTTCCCCGGCACCCGGGTGATCCGGCTGGAGGAGAACCACCGCTCGTCGCCCCAGGTGGTGGCCGTCGCCGCCGCCGCCCTCGGCAGCGCGGCCGATGGCGCACCGACGTCCAGTCGGCCCGACGGGTCGGTGCCGCGGGTCGTGGCCCACGCCACCGACGACGAGGAGGCGTCGTGGGTCGCCAACCAGGTGTGGCGCGCCCACAAGCCAGGCCGCCGCTGGTCCCAGATCGCCGTCCTGGCGCGCACGAACGCCCAGCTCCAGGCCGTCGCAGAGGCCCTCGGGCAAGCCCACATCCCCTACCAGCTGGCCGGCGGCGAGGCCGGCCCGGCCAGCGACGTGCGCGCCGAGCTGACCGCCAGCGCCGGGGAGGAGGAGGAGGAGGGGGAGGACGGTCCCGCCGGCGCGGGCCCGGCCGAATCGGGCGCCGACGGGGTGGTCCTCGCCACCTTCCACCGGGCCAAAGGCCTCGAATGGCCGGCCGTCTTCGTCATCGGCGCCTCCGACGGGCTCGTCCCGATCGCCTCGGCGAGGACCGCCGCACAGCGCGAGGAGGAACGCCGGCTCCTCTACGTGGCGCTCACCCGCGCCGTCGACGAGCTGACCTGCACGTGGGCGGCCGCACCCTCCGATGCGTCGAGGCGATCCCCGCGCCAGCCCTCACCGTGGCTCGCCGCCGTCGAGCGAGCGTGTGCCTCCTTCGAGTCGGCGGCCCGGATGGCCGGCCCCGAGGCGGTCTCGGCCCACCTCGCCTCCATGCGGGCACAGCTCGACGCCGAGGGCCTCGGATAAGGTCATCGCGCACGGGGACCGAGCGGCCGACGGCGCCGTGAGGCGGGGGGTGGGAGTGGACATCGTCGAGGAGCTGCGCACCACGCTCGGGCCGGCCCACGTGGCGGCAGGCGGCGCCATCGCGCTCGACGACACGCACGACGAGTCATTGGGCGATCGGTCCGTTTTGCCGCGCTGCGTCGTGCGGCCGCAGACCACCGCCGAGGTCGCCACGATCGTGACGGTGGCGGCACGCCACGGCTGCCCGGTCATCGCCCGGGGCAGCGGGACGGGGCTCTCGGGGGCGGCGGTGCCGCTGGAGGACGGCATCGTGGTGGCCTTCGACCGAATGGACGCCATCTACGAGATCGACGCGCAGAACCAGGTGGCCGTCGTCGGACCCGGGGTCACCCTGGCCCAGCTCGATGAGGCGCTCCTCCCCCACGGCCTCGTCTACCCGGTCAATCCCGGCGAGCTGAGTGCGTCGATCGGCGGCAACGTCGCGACGAACGCCGGCGGGATGCGCGCCCTGCGCTACGGGGTCACCCGCCAGCGCGTGCTCGGCCTCGAGGCGGTGCTCGCCACCGGCGAGGTCGTGCGCACCGGCGGCAAGTTCGTGAAGTCCTCGTCAGGCTACGACCTGACCCAGCTCCTCGTGGGCTCGGAGGGAACCTTGGCGCTCATCACCGAGGTCACCGTGCGGCTCGAGACCCGCCTCCCCCACGGGGCAACCCTGCTCGCGCCGTTCGCCGCACTGGGCGACATCACGACGGCGGTGCCGGACCTCCTGCGCAGCGGGCTCGCCCCGCACATCCTCGAGTACCTCGACGCCCTCACCATGGCGAGCATCGTCCAGAGCGCGGGCGTCGAGCTCGGCATCGACGCAGTGGTGCGCGAGGAGGCGCTGGCCTACCTGGTGGTCGGCCTCGAGAGCACCCACGCCGAGCGGCTCGACGCCGACACCGAGGCGGCGGCCACCGCCCTCGCCGGGCTCGGCGCCCTGGACGTCTACGTGCTGCCGCCGACCGCCGCCCATCAGCTGATCGCCGCGCGCGAGCGGGCGTTCTACGTGGCCAAGGCGGCGGGAGCCGACGAGATCATCGACGTGGTGGTGCCGCGTGCGGCGATCGCCGACTACCTGGCGACGGTCGGCGCGCTGGCCGAGGCCAACCAGGCCTTCGTCGCCGGCTGCGGCCACGTGGGTGACGGCAACGTGCACCTCTCGGTGTTCCAACCCGATGGGGGCCGCCGCACCGAGCTCATCGCCGCCATGCTGGCGGCGGGCCTCGAGGCGGGCGGCGCGATCTCCGGCGAGCACGGCATCGGCACCGCCAAGCGTGCCTACTTCCTGGCGTTCGAGCCACCTGCCCGGCTCGCACTCCTGCAGCGCATCAAGGCGGCCTTCGACCCCGACGACATCCTCGGCCGAGGCCGGGGACCAGGCCCAGGAGAATGAGCACATGAACGGTGGACAGGCCCTCATCCGCACGCTGGTCGACTCCGGTGTCGACGTGTGCTTCGCCAACCCGGGCACCTCGGAGATGCACTTCGTGGCCGCCCTCGACGACGTCCCCGAGATGCGCGGGGTGCTCGCCCTCTTCGAGGGTGTGGCCACCGGCGCCGCTGACGGCTACGCCCGGGTGGCCGGCAAGCCGGCGGCCACGCTGCTGCACCTCGGCCCCGGTCTCGGCAACGGGCTCGCCAACCTGCACAACGCCCGGCGCGGCCACACCCCGATGGTCAACATCGTCGGCGACCACGCCACGTACCACAAGCGCTACGACGCGCCGCTCGAGTCCGACATCGCCGGGCTCGCCGAGACGTTCTCCTCCTGGTACCGCTGTTCGCTGCGGGCCGAGGACGTCGCCGACGACGCCGCGCAGGCCGTCGCTGCCGCCTACGGACCGCCCGGGGGGATCGCCACCTTGGTGCTGCCCGCCGACGTGTCGTGGTCCGAGTCGACCACCGGGCCGGCAGCGGCCCGCCACCGCCAGGGCGCGCCCCTCGTGCCCGCCGCCGACATCGCCGAGGTGGCCAAGGTGCTCCGCTCGGGGGAGCCCACCACCGTGCTGCTCGGGGGCAAGGCCCTCGACGCCCGCGGGCTCCTCGCCGCCGCCCGCATCGCGGCCGGCACCGGGGCGCGCCTGCTCGGTGAGACGTTCCCGGCCAACCTCGAACGGGGGGCGGGGCTCCCCGCTCTCGACCGGCTCGGCTACCTCGCCGAGTTCGCCCAGGCCCAGCTCGAGGGCGTGCGCCACCTCGTCACCGTCGACGCCCTCTCGCCGGTCTCCTTCTTCGCCTACCCGGGGCGCCCGAGCGACCTGGTGCCTGCGGGGTGCACGGTCCACGTGCTGGCCACCGGCAGGGCCGACGTATCCGCCGCCCTCGAAGCACTCGCCGAGGAGGTGGCGGCCGACGAGGAGCCCGCCCTCGCCCAGGCGTTGCGCCCGGAACGACCGACCGGCGAGCTCACCATGGCCACCTTCGGTGCGGCTGTCGGCGCCACCCTCCCCGAAGGGGCGATCGTGGTCGACGAGTCCAACACGGCCGGCCTGTTCGTGGCCGGCGCCACCGCCGGCGCGCCGCGCCACAACTGGCTCACCCTGACCGGCGGTGCCATCGGCTACGGCATGCCCTCGGCCACCGGAGCAGCGGTGGCCGCCCCCGACCGGCCCGTCGTCTCGCTCGAGGCCGATGGCTCGGCGATGTACACATTCCAGGCACTGTGGACCCAGGCGCGCGAGCGCCTCGACGTCACCACCGTGCTGCTCTCGAACCGCAGCTACGCCATCTTGAACCTCGAGCTCGGCCGGGTGGGTGCGGGCGCTGGCGGCCCGGCGGCCCAGCGGATGCTCTCCCTCGCCGACCCCACGATCGACTTCGTCGCCCTCGCCTCGGGTCTCGGTGTCGAGGCACGCAGGGCCACGAGCGCCGAGGAGCTCGTGGCCGCCCTCGAATGGGCCTACGCCGAGCACGGGCCCCATCTGATCGAGGCGGTCCTGCCCGAGGGCCTCGGTTGACTCAGCGGAGCACGGCGATCGTGAAGATGATGGCGTCGAAGAGGAAGTGCGCCACGATCGGGCGGGTGAGCCGGCGGTTCTTCTGGAACGATCGGGTCACGAAGTAGCCAAACGGGACCGTCAGGATGAAGCCGATCCCGTAGTAGACGTGGTAGCTGGTGCGCAGCACCAAGCTCACGATGAGCGCACGCCGCGGCGACCAGCCGAGCTGGCTGAGCCGGGTGAGCAGGTACCCGCTCATCAAGGTCTCCTCGGCGATGGCCGTCGTGGCCGAGATGGCGAGCCCCCACACCACGTAGTAGGCGGGGACGTGGCCGATCGGCGTCGAGCTCACGAGGGACGGGACGTGGGCGAAGAGCGGCGCGAGCGGGATCAGCAGGGCGAACTCGGTGCCGAAGGAGGCGCCGATGAGGCCGAGGGCCGGCCAGACGTCCGCCTTCCAGCGCGGTCGGCCGAGACCGAGCCACGAGGGCGACTGGCCGGTGCGCGCCAGGAGGAACAGGGCCAGTGGGACCACGGCGGCGACCGGGACATAGGCGAGGATCCCGAAGACCATGTTCTCGAAGGGGTGCCCGGCCACCACCACGGGGAACCGGGTGAGCTGGCCCACCCCCGAGACGTGCTGGGCGAAGGCGACGACGGCGGCCATGACGCTCGGCAGGAGGAATGCCAACATCACGAACCAGGTCTCCCAGACGAGGCTCTTCCTCGTCGGGCCCTGCGTGGCGATGCCTCCGGGCGATGCCGTGGCCGCCACGGCGGGCGGGGGGAGGTCCGGTGGCGCCGCCGGTGGGGCGAGCAGGCGCCAAAACTGCCACTGCGCCGGTGCGCGCGGCCAGGCGGCGGGCGGCACCCACCCCGGCGGTGGCGTCCAGCCCGGCGGGGGGGCGGGCCAGTTGGGCGGGGGCTGCCAGGCCCAGCCCGGGGCGCTCATGGCTCTGTGCTGGGCTCGGCCGTGGTCAGTCGACGTCGAGGTCGACCACGACCGGAGCGTGGTCCGAGGGCTTGTTGCCGGCACGGTTCTTGCGGGCCTCCCGGTCGACCGCTGCCGATCGGCACCGATCAGCCAAGGGGTCGGTCAGCAGTACCAGGTCGATGCGCATCCCGTGGCCCTTGTGAAAGGCGCCCATGCGGTAGTCCCACCAGGAGAACACCTCACCATCGGGGTGAAAGCGGGTGAACACGTCGTCGAGGCCCCATTCGAGCAGCCGCCCGAGCGCGGCGCGCTCGGGCTCGCTCACATGCGTCATGCCGGCGAACGCCTCGGGGTCCCAGACGTCGACGTCGCTCGGTGCGATGTTGAAGTCCCCGACGACGGCCACCGGATCGCTCGGGGTGCAGGTCTCGTCGAGGTAGGTGGCGAGGCGGGCCAGCCAGGCCAGCTTGCCCGTGTAGTGCTCGGAATCGACCGAGCGCCCGTTCGGGACGTAGACCGAGTGCACGCGGATGCCCGCACACGTCGCCGCGATGATGCGCGTCCCCTGGTCGTCCTCCTCGGTCGAGAACCCCGCTACCGGGTCCTCCAGGCCGACCCGGCTGATGATGGCCACGCCGTTCCAGCGGCCGTCACCGTGGTGGGCGGTCTCGTAGCCGAGCGCGGCGAAGGCACCGTCGGGGAACGCCGCATCGGACTGCTTGGTCTCCTGCAGGCACAAGATGTCGGGCTGCTCGGTGCCCATCCAGTCGGTGACGTACTCCAGCCGGGCGGTGAGCGAGTTGACGTTCCAGGTGACGAGCCGCATCCTCAGCCTTTGTCCGCGATCACGAAGAGGAAGTCGACCTCGCACGCCGTCGCCCCGTCGACATGGGCGCGCCCATGCCCGGTGCCCGCACGCGCCGAGAGCCGCCCGACGGTCACCTCGAGCTCGAGTACCTCGCCGGGGACCACCTGGCGGCGGAAGCGCGCCCGGTCGATGCCGCCGAACAGGGGCAGCTTGTTGGCGTAGCGCTCGTCGGCCAGCACGGCGATGCCGCCGAGCTGCGCGAGGGACTCGACCATGAGCACGCCGGGAAGCGTCGGTCGCCCGGGGAAGTGCCCGGCGAAGAAGTCCTCTTCGCCGGTGAGCCGCCAGCGCCCCGTGGCGGCGACGCCCGGTTCGACCGAGACGATCTCGCTCACGAACAGGAACGGGGGTCGGTGGGCGAGGAAGTCGGTCGGTTCCACGGGCCGAGGATAACGGCTGGGCGCGGCGCGCTCTCGACGATCAGGAGCGGAGGACCGAGACGAGGGCCTCGGTGTCGGCAAGGTCGTCGAAGCAGGCGTCGGGCCCGAGGGCCGACAGCTCGTCGGGCCCGAAGCGGCCGGTTGCGACAAGGGCGCACCGCACGCCGCCGGCGCGCGCGCACGCCAGGTCGTTCGGCGAGTCACCAATGACCCAGACGGCTCCGGGCTCGTACTGCACGCCCCTGCGGGTCGCCGAGCGCTCGAGTGCGAGGGGCACGAGCTTGTTGCGATCCGCGTTGTCGCTGCCGTACGCCCCGTTGTCGGTGTCGAGGAACCGCTCCAAGGAGAAAGCCCGCAGCTTGACCAGCGCGTTGGCCGCCAGGTTCCCCGACAGCACGCTCTGGTGGCACCATTCGGCGCGCCCGAGTGTCTCGAGCGCGCGCTCGACCCCGGGGAGCACGTGGCCCTCCTCGGTGATGGTCGCCTCGCGGGCGGCGAGCTCTTCGGCCAGGTACCCGAGCACGGCCGGGATGTGGGCGTCGGGGTCCTCCAGGTCGAGCAGGCCGAGATGCTCCCGACAGATCTGGGGGTCGGTCTTGCCGCTCATGGTGATCCTCGCCGGCGGTCGCGAGCCGACTGCCCGCTCGATCGCCCGGTCGAAGACCTCTGCGCCCACGCCACCGGACTGGAGGAGGGTACCGTCGATGTCCCAGAGCACGAGGCGCGCCGAAGCGTCGGCCATCGCTGCCACGGCCGTCACGCTCAGCTTGCGGTGGCGCTCTGCACGCCGGGCAGCGCCAGCTCGGCCACCCGCCGGGGCGGGTCGAGACCGACGAGGACGAAGTGGCGGCGCTCGCCGCGTGCAATGACCTCACGAGCCTTGCGGGGGGCCGGGTTGCCGAGGCCCGAGAGCGGGACGTAGCAGTGCACGCCGGTCCCGTCGGGCAGCGTCACCTCGATCATCGCCCCGTGCGACGTGAAGGACACAACCTCGCCCTCCACCTCGCTGCCGATGGGGTAGGTGGCGACGAAGGTGATGAAGGCAAGGGGCTCGTTGACCGCCGGTGGCGGCGTGGCCGAGCCGCGGCGCTTGGAGCCCTTCTTGTCGTCGTGCTTCGTGTCGTGGTCCGATTTCGACTTCGCCTTGCGCTTGGGTTCGGCTTTCGCCTTGGCCTTGGTCTCCTTCGGCGGCGCCAGCGCCTCGGCGGTGGCCGCGCCGATCGCCTCGGCGATCTCGGGGTCGGCGACGGCCGCTCCCCTGCGCCGCCGGGCCGTCGGCGTGGCCGGGACAGCCGCGCCGGCACCGGCCGATCTGCCGGTGCCCTTCCCATCGGCAGCCACGTCGCCACCCGAGCCCTCCTCCGTGGCAGCCGGCTCCACGGCAGCCAGCACCGGCGGCGCGACATCGGTCGGCTCGTCGAGCACGTCGAGCGGGGACGCCACCCGGGTGGCCGCCTTCGTCGCGCTCGGTGCCTTCTTGGCCTTCTTGGCGGTCGTCTTGACCACCTTGAGGGGGGCGGGCGCCGCGGCCTTGGCCACCTTCTTCGCCACCTTCTTCGGCTCGGCGACCTTTGTCGCCTTCTTCGTGGTCTTGGTGGCCTTGGCTGCCCTCTTGGCCTTCTTGGCCGGGGCCGTGGCCCGCCCGGGGGCGGGCTCCTCCCAGACATCGCCGATCTTCGGGGTGGTGCCGTCGGCGTGCTTGGGGGCGCGCTTGGCCGCCTTTGCCACCTTCTTGGCCGCCTTCGCCAGCTCGGCCGCCTTCACCGGCGCGGGGAGATCGGCGCCGCTCTCGATGCGCTCGGCATCGCGCCTCGCCTTGCCCGTCGCCTGACGGCTCTTCGGCCCGCGCACCGGCGAGCGCGGCGTGAAGATCCACCCGACCCCGGGGACGGGCTTGCCACCGACCAGGCGCCCCTCCTCGAAGAGCCACGGGTGCTCACCGTGGAACTCCTGGAACGAGTCGTTGGAGAGGACGATCGCCCCGGTGCGCTCGGCGATGCGCAGGACGAAGGCGTCGCCGCGCCCTATGGCGCCAGCCGGCGGGGAGACGACCTCCCCGTGGAGCTCGGCCTGCTCATACTGCTCGCGCTCGGAGGGGTCGATCCGGTGCTCGAACGTGGCGTCGACCACGACGACGATCTCGGCCGTCGGGTCCTCTTCGGCATAGGTGCGCACCGCCTCGTCCAGCTGGGCGAGGCTGGGCAGGGTCCGCCCCTCGGTGGCCAGATTCGAGCCGTCGACGACGACGTGATGCTTTTCAGGCATATCGCCTGATAGTCAAGCACCCCAACCGGAGGGAGCCGGCGATGGGGCGGTCGGCATCAGCCCACGGAGCGGGCGAGGAGATCGGTCTGTTCGAGCTGATGGAGGGCACCGCTGCCGGTGGCCGGGCTCGCCGATTCCGCCCTCGTCACGTGCCGGAGCTGGTAGCGCTCGCGTGGCAGGCGGTGCAGGCGCGAGAACACGAACGACCAGGCGCCCATGTTCTCGGGCTCCTCTTGGAGCCAGACGAGGTCGCCGGCGAGCGGGTAGCGCCCGAGCACCGAGGCGATCCCCTGCTCGGGCCACGGGTAGAACTGCTCGAGGCGCACCACGGCGATGGCCGCCGGGTCGACGGCGTGCTCGCTCGCCAGCGTGTCGGCGGGGTTGGCCAGGAGGTGGTCCCGGCGGGCGATCGCCTCGAGGGCCACCTTGCCCGAGGCGAAGATGATGCGCTCCACGCGGCCCGGGTCCCCGACGCCCGGGTCGTCGAGCACCTCGGCGAAGCTACCGGTGGCGAGCTCGGACAGGGGCGAGCGCGAGGCGGGAGCCCGCAACATCGACTTCGGCGTGATGACGATGAGCGGCGTCTTGGCCGGGCGGAGCACCTGGGCGCGCAGCAGGTGGAAGTACTGCGCGGCGGTCGAGGGCTGGGTGACGCGCAGGTTGCCCCGGGCGCAGAGCGACAAGAAGCGCTCGATGCGCGCCGAGCTGTGCTCGGGGCCCTGCCCCTCGTAGCCGTGCGGCAGCAGCATGGCGAGGCCGGCGCGCTGGCCCCACTTGTCCTCGGCGGCCACGAGGAAGTTGTCGATGATGATCTCCGCGCCGTTCACGAAGTCGCCGAACTGGGCCTCCCAGGCGACAAGGCTGTCGGGGGCCTCGACCGAGTAGCCGTACTCGAAGCCCACCGCCGCGTATTCCGAGAGCAGCGAATCGCGAACAGTGAAGTGGCCGAGGCGCTCGGCGCCCTCGATGACCGACCCGACGTGGGCGAGGGGCACGTACTCGTTGCCGTTGGCGTAGTCGACGAGCACCGAGTGGCGGTGGCTGAACGTGCCGCGACGCGTGTCCTGGCCGGTCAGGCGCACGTCGGCGCCCTCGAGGAGCAGCGACCCGACGGCCAGGGCCTCGCCGAGTGCCCAGTCGACCTGGCCGCTCCCGACCAGCTTGTCCCGCTGGGCGAACTGGCGCTCGAGCTTCGGGTGGATGGTGAACCCCTCGGGCACGGTGCGCACCAGCTGCGCGAGGCGCACCAGCACGTCTTCGGGCACGCCGGTGGGGACGGCCGGGATGGCGGCGGCCGGCTCGTGGAGCGGTATGGCCACCGGTGGGCTGACGGCCTCGGCGCGCACCTCGTCGAGAGCCTGCTGGAGGCGGCCGTTGAAGCTGTCGAGGGCCGCTTCGGCCTCGTCGAGGGTGATGTCGCCGCGCCGGACCAGGACCTCGGTGTAGAGCTTGCGCACCGAGCGCTTGGCGTCGATGAGCTGGTACATGAGGGGCTGCGTGTAGCTCGGGTCGTCGCCTTCGTTGTGGCCGTGGCGCCGGTAGCAGACCAGGTCGATGACCACGTCCTTGTGGAAGCGCTGGCGGAAGGCGAAGGCGAGGCGCGCCGCGCGCATGCAGGCCTCGGGGTCGTCGCCGTTCACGTGGAAGATCGGCGCCTGGACCATCTTGGCCACGTCGGTGGCGTACATCGACGAGCGCGCCGCCTGGGGGGCGGTGGTGAAGCCGACCTGGTTGTTGATGACCAGGTGCACCGTCCCGCCGGTGCGATACCCCGACAGCTGCGAGAGGTTGAGGGTCTCGGCCACCACGCCCTGGCCGGCGAAGGCGGCGTCGCCGTGGACGAGGAGGGAGAGGACGGGGAACGTCATTTGCTCCTGGGCCAGGGCGGCGGGGGTGCCGTCGGTCGGCGGCAGCACGCGGTCCTGCTTGGCCCGGGCCATGCCTTCGACGACCGGGTCGACGGCTTCGAGGTGCGAGGGGTTCGACGCCATGGTGATCGTGAGGTCGATGCCCGATCGCCCGGTGAACTTGCCCACTGCGCCCTTGTGGTACTTCACGTCGCCCGAGCCCTGGACCGACTCGGGGTCGAGGTTGCCCTCGAACTCGCCGAAGATCTCCTGGTAGGACTTGCCGACGATGTTGGCGAGCACGTTGAGCCGGCCGCGGTGCGCCATGCCCATGACCACCTCTTGGGTGCCCACCTTGGCTGCCTCGTCCAAGACGGTGTCGAGGACGACGATGGTCGACTCGGCGCCCTCGAGCCCGAAGCGCTTCTGGCCCACGTAGCGGGTGTGGAGGAAGCGCTCGAAGACCTCGGCCGAGTTGAGCAGCTCCAAGATGTGCTGCTGCTCGTCCTTCTGCACGGTGGACGACACGCCCTCGACCTGCTCTTGGATCCAGCGCTTCTGCACCGGGTCCTGGATGTGCATGTACTCGATGCCGAGCGTCCGGCAGTAGGCGTCGCGCAGGACGTGGAGGATCTCGTCGAGCGAGGCCACTTCGAGGGCGGCCAGCCCGTCGGCCACGAAGCGCCTCGGCAGGTCCCAGATGGTGAGCCCGTAGGTGAGCGGGTCGAGCTCGGGGTACGAGTGCGGCGGCTCGGCGTCGAGGGGGTCGAGGTGGGCGATGAGGTGGCCCCGCACGCGATAGATGTTGATCAGCGTCTGCACGCGCACCTGCTTGGCCAATCGGGCGTGCTCGCCCTCGGCGGGGTCGTCAGCCGCGTTCACGTCGGCACGCCAGCGCACCGGCTCGTAGGGCACGCCCATCGACTCGAAGACTTCGTCGTAGAACCCGTGCTTGCCGGTCAGGCACTCGGCCATGTGGGCGAGGAACAGGCCCGACTCGGCCCCCTGGATGATGCGGTGGTCATAGGTCGAGGTGATGGTCACCACCTTGCCGAGGCCGAGCTCGGCGATCACGCGTGGGTCGGCGGCCTCGAAGCCGGCGGGGTACGCGAGCGCCCCGACGCCGATGATCGCCCCCTGGCCGGGCATGAGGCGCGGCACCGACTGGGCCGTCCCGAGCGTGCCGGGGTTGGTGAGCGACACCGTCGTCCCCGAGAAGTCGTCCGGTGTCGCCTTGTTGGAGTGGACCTTTCGCACGAGCTCCTCGTAGGCGAGGACGAACGAGCGGAAGTCGAGCGTGTCGGCGTTCTTCACGCACGGCACCATGAGCGTGCGGCTGCCATCGGGCTTCTCGACGTCGACGGCGAGGCCGAGCCCCACGTGCTCGTGGCGCAGAACCCCAGGGGTGCCCTTCTCGTCGATGCCCGCTACGAAGGCGGCGTTGAGCGCGGGAATCGCTTCGAGTGAGCGGACGAGGGCGAAGCCGATCAGGTGGGTGAAGCTCACCTTGGCCCCGGTGGTGCGGGCCAGCTGGTTGTTGAGGATCTGGCGGTTCACCTCCAGCAGGCGGGCCGGCACGGTCCGCACGCTGGTCGCGGTCGGCACGCCCAGGCTGGCCTCCATGTTGGACACGATGCGCGACGCGGCGCCGCGAAGGGGCGTGGCCCGGACGGGTTCGGGCCCGACGGGCGTGGTGACCTCCGCGCTGGGCGCCACCGTCGCCGCCACCGAGTCGGTGGCCAGGAGTGGAGCGGCGACCACCGGCGGCGCCGCGCCGTCACTGGCGGGCTCGGCGCCCTGGGTCGACGCCGGGGCGGAGCCCGCGTGGGTGGCGGCGGGGACCGGCGAGCGCTGGTACCCGGCGAAGAACTCCTGCCAGCTCTCGCTCACCGAGCCGGGATCGACGAGAAATCGGTCGTACATGTCGTCGACCAGCCAGGCATTGGGCCCGAACGATCCAGACGCTTCTTTGCTCACCACGCCATCCTCACCGGCGGTCGTCCCGCCTGATTGCTGTGCCCAGCCTACCGGGGCACCTTCGCCCAGAACACCGCCCGGTCGTCGAGAAATCCTGCTCAAGGTAGCGTCGCAGGCGTGCCGCCAACCGTACGCCCGTGTCGCGGCCCGAGGCTCGCACCATGAGCCCGTTCCCGAAGGGCCTCCACGTGGTCGACCGGCCACCCGAGGACGGCTCGTCGCCGCTCGACGCCCCGGTCGTCGTCTTGGTCCACGGTTCCCTCGATCGCGCTGCGAGCTTCCGGCGCGTCGCCCGGCGCCTCCCCGACCTCGAGCTCCTCACCTACGACCGGCGCGGCTACCAGGGCTCGCGCGGCGAGCCCGGCGATCCCGCGCCTACCCTCGGCACCCACGTCGAGGACCTGCTCGGCATCGTGGCCGCAGTGAGGGATCCGGGCCGCCGGGTGACCGCCATCGGGCACAGCCTCGGCGGCGTGGTGGTCATGGCCGCCGCCATCGCGGAGCCCGCCTCGTTCGCCTCAATCGGCCTCTACGAGGCGCCCATGCCGTGGCTTGGGTTCCGCCGGAGCCGGTCAGGGGCGCCCCAGCCGTGGCCGAGCGTCGCCGAGGACCCCGCCGTCGAGGCCGAGCGGTTCTTCCGCCGCCAGGTCGGCGACGCGACGTGGGAGCGGCTCCCCGAATCGTCGAAGGACGACAAACGCGCCGACGGGCCGGCTCTCGCCTCGGACCTGCGCTCCATCCGCGGCCGACCACCCTTCGACGTGGCCATGCTCAGCGTGCCGGCGGTGTTCGCCCACGGCGGCCCATCGAGCCAGGCCCACCACCACCGCACCATGGACTACCTGGCGGCCGAGATCCCCGGTGCCATCGGCTTCGCGATTCACGACGCCGGGCACGGAGCACACCTCTCGAGCCCGGACGCATTCGCCGAGTTCGTGCGCGCCGCGGTGGCGCAAGGTTCACGGGCCGGCGCGGGCGCGAGTCGCAACGAACCCCAGAGTGAGACGAGGTGAGCAGGTGAACATCCTGGTGAGCGGTTCCCACGGCATGATCGGCCAGGCGCTCGGCACGCGCCTGCGTGCAGAGGGCCACCAGGTCATCGCCCTCGTGCGTCCCGGCAGCCCGAGTGATCCCGCCGGCTCGGCGCACGTTGCCTGGGACCCGCCACAGGCCAGCATCGATATGGAGGCACTCGAAAAGGCGGGGCCCATCGACGCGGTGGTGCACCTCGCCGGCGCGGGCATCGCCGACAAGCGCTGGACCCCGCAGCGCCGTGACGCCATCTTGGACTCGAGGGTGGCGAGCACCCGCCTGCTCGCCGAGTCGCTGCCTCGACTGCGCCCGGCCCCCGCCGTCCTCGTCAGCGGCTCGGCCATTGGCTACTACGGCGACCGGGGGGCCGAGATGCTGGGGGAGGATGCCGGGCCGGGCTCGGGCTACCTTGCCTCGGTCTGCCAGGCGTGGGAGTCGGCGGCGTCGCCCGTCACCGATGCCGGCATCCGGCTGGTGCTGCTGCGCACCGGGGTCGTCCTCTCGGCCGACGGTGGCGCCCTCAAGCGCCAGCTCCCGCTGTTTCGCGCCGGGGTCGGCGGGCGGCTCGGGAGCGGCACGCAGTACCTGAGCTGGATCGCCCTCGACGACGAGGTGGGGGCGATCGTCCATGCCATCGGCACCCCCGATCTCGCCGGCCCTCTCAACGCAACCGCGCCCGCGCCGGTGACCAACGCCGAATTCACCAGCGAGCTCGCTCGGGCGCTGCACCGACCCGCACTGCTGCCCGTGCCGCGGCGCGCCCTCGGCCTCGCCCTGGGCCAGGAGCTGGTCGACGAGGCGTTGCTCGCCTCCCAGCGCGTGCTGCCGGCCCGCCTGCTCGCCAGTGGCTACGCGTTCGCCTACCCCGAGCTCTCCGGGTGCCTCGCCGAGCTGGTGGGATCGGGCCACTGAGCAAAGGCTCACCCCTACCGGTCGACCGCCTCGCGCTGCTCAGCCGTGGCGTGCTCGCCATCGGCGTCCCCGCAGCGGCGCTGGCCATCGGGCTCGCCCCCCACGACGCGGCCGCGGCCGCTGCACAGAGCTGGCCCGCCTTCGTGCTCGTCGCCGGGCTGCTGCTGCTCGGGCTGGTCGCCGGCGCCGACGGCCTGTTCGAGGCGGCGGGCCGGCTGGTAGCGCGCGTCGGCGGGTCCCATGGCGTGGTGCTGCTCGCCGCCTCGTCGGTACTCATCGCCGTCGTGAGCGCGGTCTTGAACCTCGACACCGCGGTCACGTTCTTGACGCCGGTGGTGATCGTGGCGGCACGTCGGCGCTCCATGGCGGTCGAGCCCTTCTGCTACCTCACCGTGCTGCTCGCCAACGCCGGCTCGCTCCTCTTGCCGGGATCCAACCTCACGAACCTCATCGTGCTTGGCACCTCCCATGTGAGCGGGTCGACGTTCACGCTCCACATGCTGCCCGCCTGGATCGCCGCCGTCGTGAGCGTGCCGGTGGTCGTGGCGCTGTGGTGGCGCCGCCACCTCCACGCCGGTGCCGCCGCCGAGGGCAAGGACAGGGCACGGCCCAGGATCGGGGTCGGCCTGGTCGGCGTGGTGCTCGCCGTCGTGGCCATGCTGGTGCTGGCCCCGGGCCCCTTGGCGATCACCGTGGCGGCCATCGGGATAGCCGCCGCCCTCTGGCGGCTGCGCGAGGGCCGCCTCTCGACGAGTGCGCTCGCCACCACCCTCAACGCGCCCATGCTCGTCGGGCTCTTCGGTCTCGCCACCGCACTCGGCGCCCTCGGCCGGACCTGGTCGGGACCCGCCACGCTGCTGGCCCACTGCTCGTCGTGGGAGACCGCGGGCGTGGGGGCGTTGACGGCGGTCCTCGTGAACAACCTGCCTGCGGCGTCGCTCCTCGCCGCGCACCGTGTCGCCGACCCCTACGCGCTGCTGGTCGGGCTCAACCTCGGCCCCAACCTGGCGGTGACCGGGGCGCTGTCGGCCGTGCTGTGGATGGCCGCCGCCCGCCAGGCCGGCGTCGAGCCTTCGGCGCGGCGCTTCAGCACCATCGGCGTGGTGGTCGCGCCCATCTCCATGGCGCTCGCGCTGGCCGCCCTGGCCCTCGCCTGAGCCCTCAGGCGCGTGCCGCAGGCGGGGCCTTGGCGCGCTGCTCCTCGCTCTTTTCTACGACCGCGGCGAGGCGCTTCGAGCGGGACCGGGTCGAGAGCAGCTCGTCTTGGTGCTCGTCGGCCCCCTTCACGCCGGCCACGAGCGGCGAGTGGCACAGGACGCCGAGGCCGGTGAACAGCACGAGGAGCGAGAGCGCCTCGAGCGGGCCCCACGCGCCGTGGGTGCGCAGCTGGTCGCCGAACAAGACGATGCCGATCAGGATGCTGACGAGCGGGTCCACCATGATCAGCGTCGACTGCGACGCGGCGATGGGGCCTGCGTGGAAGGCGTTCTGGGCGAGGAAAAGGGCCGCCACGCCGGTGACCGCTAGCGCGTAGGTCTGCCAGTGGGAGAACATCGACACCCAGTCCGAAGCGATGTAGTCGGTGACGACCTTGGTGAGGGCCGCGGTGAAGGCGAAGCCGATGGCGGCGGCGGCCCCGAACATCGCCGCGCGCCACCAGCGCGGGCCGCGCAACGCGAGCGCCACCGAGACGCCGGCGAGGACCGCGCACGCCACGCCGACGACGATCCAGTTGGCGGCCGTCGGGGCCTTGGTCCCGCCCCCGGGCTGTGCGCAGTACAAAAAGCCGGCCAGGCCGAGGGCAGCCGCCAGGGCGGCCAGCCACTCGCGCACCCCCACGTCGAAGCGGAACCACACCGCCAGCAGCACGACGAGGAAGAGCAGCTCGGTGGTGAGGAGGGGCTGCACCTGGGTGAGTCGCCCGAAGTGCAGGGCAACCGCCTGGAGCAAGAAGGAAGCGACCATGAAGCCGAACCCCGCCAGCCAGACGCCACGGCGCAGCGCATGGGTGAGCAGCGACAGCTTGAGCGTGGCGTCGTCGGGCGCGTCCTCGAGGCCCATCCGCTGCAGAACGCTGGTCAGCGCATTGGCCAGCGCTGCACCCAGCGCGAGGAGGTACACCATGGCAACGTCGACTCTACGGCCCCGGGAGCCAAAGGCCAGCGCCCACCAGGGAGATGTTGCAATTCTGCTACGGGGATTGCCCCTCACGTGGACTCGAGAGGTGTGCCTGGTGGGTGAACGCGGCGTGACGAAGCTGGGAGCCGACTGTCACCAGTGTTGTGATTGCGTTACGGTACCGGCCAGTTGCGTCAACCGGACGCGCTTATGAGGTGACGGTCGTGGGTGCGACCGGAGAGGTAGGAGCAACGATGCAGAGATTCCGTGGAATCCGACGCATGGTGAGTGCAGGCCTTGCGGTCGGCGCGCTCACCATGGGATTGGTGGCGGCAGCGCCAGCAGTCACGAGTGGCGCTTCGACGCCGACCACGGCAACGTGGGCGGAGCTACCGAGCGACCCGCCGAACTACATCTTCCCGTTCATGAGCCTGGCGTTCTTCAGCGTCTCGAACATCAACCAGTTCCAGGAGCTGATGTACCGGCCGCTCTACTGGTTCGGGAACGGCTCCACGCCGAACCTCAATCCGTCGCTTTCCCTCGCCGAGAACCCCGTGTACTCGGACGGCAACACCACCGTCACCATCGACCTCAAGCCCTACAAGTGGTCGAACGGTGAGACGGTCACCGCCGAGGACGTCATGTTCTGGATGAACATGCTCCACTCGGAGAAGTCCAACTGGGCCGCCTACTCGGCCGGCACGCTGCCCGACGACGTGAAGAGCATCGTCGTGAACAGCCCCACGCAGCTGACGATGAACCTCACCGGGGCGGTCAACTCGTACTGGTTCACGTACAACGAGCTTTCCCAGATCACCCCGCTGCCCATCGCCTGGGACATCACCGCCACCGGTGGGGCCCCCGGTTCGGGCGGCTGTGCGAACGCACCGTTCGGCACCGTCGACACCCAGTGCGCCGCGGTCTACACCTTCTTGTCGAAGCAGGCGGGCTATGACCCGGCGAACCCGACGGCGACCAACAACTCGCTGTCGACCTACGCCTCCAACCCGATCTGGCAGGTCGTCGACGGTCCGTGGAAGCTGACCCACTTCGACGCCTCGGGCGACGTGACCATGGTCCCGAACTCGAGCTACTCGGGCCCGGTCAAGCCGACCATCAAGCAGTTCCAGGAGCTGCCCTACACGACCGACGACGCAGAGTTCAACGCACTCGTCGGCGGCAAGCTCGACGTCGGCTACCTGCCGTTCCAGGACGTGACGCAGCCGACGACGAACTCGCAGAAGGCGGGAGCGAACAACCCGAGACTGTCCAACTTCACGTTGGCCCCGCTCTACGGGTGGTCGATCAACTACTTCCCGTACAACTTCAACTCGTCGGCTGACGGCGGCAACGCCGGCAAGATCTTCTCGCAGCTCTACGTCCGCCAGGCCATCCAGTACCTGGTCGACCAGCCGCTGTACATCAAGAAGATCGACAAGGGCTACGGCGTCGGCACCTACGGGCCTGTCCCGGTCGAGCCGCCCAACTCGTTCGCCTCGACGACCGAGAAGAACAACCCGTACCCGTACAACCCGTCCAAGGCCATCTCGCTGCTGAAGAGCCACGGCTGGAAGGTCGTCCCGAACGGCACGACCACCTGCGCGTCGCCGGGCACCAACGGCAACGAGTGCGGTGCGGGCATCCCCGCAGGTGCGGCGATGAGCTTCAACCTGCAGTACGCGAGCGGGACGAACTCCATCCAGGAGCTCATGACGGCCGAGAAGTCCTCGTGGGCCGCGGCGGGCATCAACATGAGCCTCTCGCAGGCCTCGTTCAACACCGTCATCGGCACCGCCGTCCCCTGCTCGAGCTGCTCGTGGGAGCTGCAGAACTGGGGTGCGGGCTGGATCTTCGCCCCGGACTACTACCCCACGGGCGAGGAGCTGTTCCAGACCGGTGCGGGGTCGAACTCGGGGAGCTACTCCGACAAGACCAACGACTCGAACATCCTGGCGACCAACACCACACAGGCGCCGCTCACGGACTACGAGAACTACCTGGCCGAGCAGCTTCCGGTCATCTACCAGCCCAACGCTGCCTCCCTGTTGAGCGAGATCAAGCACGGCCTGTCCGGGGTCACCCCGCAGAGCCCGCTGATCGCCATCAACCCGGAGGACTGGCGCTTCGGCTCGGGTTCGTAGTCAGGGGCGCCTCCGGCGCACCGAAGCACGACAACTGCACTGTGGCAACGACCCCTCGGGTCCCGGTCCTGGACCGGGCCCGGGGGGTCGCCGCAGAAAGGCCAACTAGTGTGAGGGGCTCATGATCGGCTTTCTCGTCCGACGCATCGGACAAGCATTGGTCGTCATCCTCGGGGTGATCCTGATCACCTTCTTCCTGGCGAAGTTGATCCCCGGCGGTGAGGCCCGCGCGGTGCTGGGTACGAAAGCAACCCCGTTCAAGATCGCCCAGTTCGATCGCCAGAACGGCCTCGACGCACCGATCTACCTGCAGTTTTGGCGCTACATCGAGGGCATCTTCGTCCACCTCAACCTCGGCTACTCCTACAAGTACAACCAGGGTGTCCGCCAGGTGATCCTGGAGCGGCTGCCCAAGACCCTCTGGCTCGTCGGGACCTCGGTCGTCATCTCGGTCGCCGTGGCCATCCCCCTCGGCATCCTCCAGGTGGTCCGCCGCAACAAGCCCATCGACTACGCGCTCACCAGCGCCTCGTTCTTCTTCTACGCGATGCCCGCCTTCCTGCTCGGAACGCTGCTCATCATCTACTTCTCTTTCGACCTCAACTGGTTCCCGGTTTCGCCGCCCCAAGACGCGCCCCCGTGGGCGGTCATCACCGACCCCCGCTCGTTCGTGCTCCCGCTCGTCACACTGTGCGCCATCACGGTGGCCTCGTTCAGCCGCTACATGCGCTCGTCGATGATGGACGCCCTCGCCGAGGACTACGTGCGCACCGCTCGGGCGAAGGGGGCCAGCCACCGGCGCGTGCTCTACGGCCACGCCCTGCGCAACGCCCTCATCCCGATGATCACCCTTCTCGGGCTCTCCCTCCCGGCCATCGTGAGCGGGGCGCTCATCACCGAGAACGTCTTCAACTATCCCGGCATGGGCCTGCTCACCGTCCAGTCGGCGTTCAACAGCGACGTCCCGGTGGTCCTCGGCACCACCCTGGTCATCACCGTGGCGACGGTGATCGGCTCGTTGCTGGCGGACATCCTCTACGCCGCCGCCGACCCACGCATCCGCCTCGGGGGCTCCTGACATGGCCACGACCGACGACTTCGACGTCGATCCCGTCTTCAACGACCAAGAGGAGGTCATGCCCCTGCCGATCGGTGGCGGGGAGACCATGGCCTCGGGCGACACGCTCGATCAGGACGCGCCAACCCCAGAGGGCGGCGAGTCGCGCAGCACCGGGACGATCTTCCGGCAGATGTCGCGGGTCTTCCTCGAGAACAAGTTGGCGGTGGTCGGCCTCGCGGTGATCGCCCTCATGATCCTGTTCTGCTTCGTCGGCCCCCACGTCTACCCAACCAACCAGACCTCCACCCAGCTCGCCCTCCAGAACTCGACCTCGAATGCCGCCCCCTCGAGCGCGAACCCGCTCGGCACCGACGAGGTGGGCTTCGACATCCTTGGGCGCCTGATGTACGGCGGGCAGGTCTCACTCATCGTCGGCTTCGCATCGGCCATCGTGGCGACGGTGGTGGGTGTGACCTACGGGGCGATGGCCGGCTTCTTCGGCGGCTGGTCCGACTCACTGCTCATGCGCGTCGTCGACGTGCTGCTTTCGATCCCGGTGCTGTTCCTGCTCATCGCCCTCGTCACCATCTACCACCAGTCCGAGCTGCTGCTCATCTTGGTGATCGCCTTCGTGAGCTGGCTGATTCCGGCCAGGCTCATCCGTGGCGAGACGCTGTCGCTGCGACTGCGCGAGTACGTCCAGGCCGTGCGCGTCATGGGCGGCAGCCGCAAGCGCATCATTGGCCGCCACATCATCCCGAACGCGGTGGGCACCATCGTGGTGTTCGCCACCTTCCAGATCGCCGATTCGATCCTGCTCCTCGCCGCTCTCGGCTATCTCGGGCTCGGCGTTCCCGCCCCCCAGACGGACTGGGGCACCATGCTCTCGAACGGCGTGAACTCGGCGGCGAGCGGCTATTGGTGGCAGATCTACCCCGCCGGGTTGTGCATCGTCCTCGTCGTCGTCGCCTTCAACTACATCGGCGACGCGCTGCGCGACTCGCTCGAGGTCCGTCTCCAGCAGCGCTGAGCACGCCGCCCGGCTGCGGGTGGCGCTACCCGGCGGCGCCGCCGGAGGCGCCAGCCACGCTCAAGCCCACCGGGGTGCGTACCGGGAAGTGGCAGGCGGCGATGTGACCGCTGCCGAAGTCGCTCATCGGGGGCTCGACCTCGGCGCAGAGATCCTCGGCACGCGGGCAGCGCGTGCGGAAGCGGCAGCCCGACGGCGGGTCGAGAGCAGAGGGCAGCTCGCCTCGCACCGTGCTCTCCTTCTTCGCCTTCTGGCGGGCCTGCTCCACCTCGGCCGTCGGCACGGCGTCGAGCAGACCCACGGTGTAGTGGTGGGCGGGCCGGTCGTAGACCTGGGCAGCCGGGCCGAACTCGACGAGCTTGCCGAGGTACATGACCCCGATGGTGTCGGCCATGTAGCGCACCACGGCGAGGTCGTGAGAGATCATGACGTAGGTCAGGCCGTAGCGGCCCTGGAGGTCCTTCATCAGGTTGAGGATCTGGGCCTGGATCGAGACGTCGAGGGCCGACACCGGCTCGTCGGCCACGATGAGCTTGGGGTCGAGGGCGAGGGCGCGGGCCAGGCCGATGCGCTGGCGCTGGCCGCCGGAGAACTCGTGGGGGTAGCGCTCGGCCGCCTCAGAGCTGAGGCCGACCTCGGCGAGCAGGGACTCCACCTTCTCGTGCTGCTCGTCGGCGGTACCGACCCGCTGGACCTTGAGCGGTTCGCGGATGATCGAGCCGACCCGCATGCGGGGGTCGAGCGAGGCGTAGGGGTCCTGGAACATGAGCTGGAGGTCCCGGCGCCGGCTGCGGAGCTCCTTCGCCCCGAGCGAGGAGAGCTCCACCCCTTCGAACTGGATCGTCCCGGCGTTGGCCTTGTCGAGGGAGACGAGGAGCCGGCCGACGGTGGTCTTGCCGCAACCGGACTCGCCCACGAGTCCGAACGTCTCACCCTGGCGGATGGAAAAGGAGATGTCCGAGACAGCCTTGACGCTGCCCACTTGATGGCGGAAGACGCCACCGGACATGACGGGGAACTCCTTGACCAGCCCGTCGACCTTGAGCAAGGTGGGGGCGCCCACCAGGCTCTCCACCCGGTCGGCGAGGTGCTTGGCGGCAACTTCGGGGGAGACCTTCACCACCACCGGCGACGTCGCGCCGTCGTGGTTCACCGGGTGGAAGCACGCGAAGCGATGCGGGATGGCACCCGCACCGGCCACATCGGTGAGCCCGGGGTCCTCGGCGCGGCACGTGTCGGTCGCGTACTGGCAGCGAGGGGCGAAACGGCAGTTCGTGATCTCGTGTGACAGGTCGGGGGGAAGCCCCGGGATCGAGAGCAGCCGCTCGGCGGGGCTCTGGTCGAGCTTGGGCACCGAGGCGAGGAGCGCTTCGGAGTACGGGTGGCGCATGCGGCTGAAGAGCTCGGCCGTGTCGGCTTCCTCGGCCACCTTGCCGGCGTACATGACAACGGTGCGGTCGGTACGCCCGGCGATCACGCCCATGTCGTGGGTGATGAGCAGGACGCCCATGTGCAGCCGCTCGCGCAGCTCGTCGATGAGGTCGAGGATCTGGGCCTGGATGGTGACGTCGAGGGCGGTGGTGGGCTCGTCGGCGATCAGCAGCTTGGGCTCGCACGCCAGCGCCATGGCGATCATGACCCGCTGGCGGAGGCCGCCCGAGAGTTCGTGGGGGTACTGATCGAGGCGCTCTGCGGGGCGGGGCATCTCGACGAGGCGGAGGACCTCGAGCGCCCGGTCCCTCGCCTGTTGGCGGCTGGCGTCGCGGTGTAGGCGCACGCCCTCGGCGATCTGGCGCCCGATGGTCATCGTCGGGTTGAGCGAGGTCATCGGGTCCTGGGGGATGAGGGCCACCTCGTCCCCGCGGACGTTGCGCATCTCCTTTTCCTCCAAGGTGGCGAGGTCCCGGCCGAGCAGGGTGATGGACCCGCCCACGACATGGCCGTTGCCGGGGAGGAGGCGCATGATGGAAAAACCGGTGGTGCTCTTGCCGCAGCCCGACTCGCCCACCAGGCCCACGCACTCGCCCTCGGCGATCTGGAGGGAGACCCCGTCGACGGCCACGACCGACGAGTGGCGCATGCGGAATTCGGTGCGCAGGTTCTCGACCGTCAGAATCGGTTGGGCCATCGGCAAACTCTACTCGGGTCCTGCCCGCTCCCCCCAGTCGCGGACTGGGGAAACCCGCCGGTCAGCGCCAGGGAAGATCGCCTACGAACGACCAGCTCCGCCGGTGGATGGCGGACAGGCCGTAGCCGCGCAGGGCCATCTGGTGCACGGCCGAGGGGTAGCCCTTGTTGGCGTCGAAGCAGTAGGCCGGGAAGTGCGCCGACTCCTCGCGCATGAGCCGGTCCCTCGTGACCTTGGCCAGCACTGAGGCAGCGGCGACCGCGGCGCAGCGGGCGTCGCCGTCGACGACGGGGACCCGCAGCGGCAGCTCGCCCACCTCGGGGAGCTCGATGGTGGCGGGGTCCGCCCGGCCGGCCGGGGGCAGAAGCTCGAGCTCGCCCTGCACGGGGCGCGGCCGGGGGGCGGCCAGCAGGTCGAGGGGACCGTCGACGAGGAGGGCGTCGGCCCGGCAGTCGAGCCCGGCGAGCGCCCGGTAGGAGGCCAGGCGCAGCGCGGCCGTCATCCCCCAACGGTCGCACTCCTCGGCACTGGCGTGGCCGACCGACCAGCACCGGCACCAGGCGGCGATCTCCTCGAAGACCCGCTCGCGGCGATCTTCGCTCAAGAGCTTGGAGTCTCGCAGCCACTCGGGCAGCTTGCGGATCCGGGGGCGCAGCACGGCCACGCCCACGGTGAGCGGGCCGGCCCAGGCGCCGCGCCCCACCTCGTCGAGCCCGGCCACCACCTCGTGGCCGGCGCGCCACAGCCGGCGCTCCTGTTCGAGGGTGGGGCGTTGCGCCCCGGCGGGCGCCAGCGGCCCGGCGTCAGCGCAGCTCATGGCGCAGCACCTTGCCCATTGCGTTGCGCGGCAGCGAGTCGACGACGCGCACGAGCCTCGGCCGCTTGTAGGCGGCGAGACTGCCGGCACAGAAGACCCCGAGCTCTTCGACCGAGGGCGCGGGGCCGTCAGTGACGATCCAGGCGGTCACCGCTTCGCCCCACTCCTCCGACGGCGACCCGGCCACGCTGACCTCGCGGATGGCCGGGTGGCGCACGAGAGCGTCTTCCACCTCGGCGGGGTACACGTTGAACCCGCCGCTGATGATGAGGTCCTTGGCACGGCCCAAGATGGTGACGTAGCCGTCGGGGGCGATGGCGGCGAGGTCGCCGGTGTGGAACCACCCCTCGGTGAACGCCTCGGCCGTCGCCTCGGGTCGCTCGAAGTAGCCGGCGAACACGCTCGGCCCTCGCACCCACAACTCGCCGCCATCGAGTTCGAGCTCGACCCCGGGCAGGGGGAGGCCGACCGAGCCCGGCCGGCGCTCGCCCTCGAGCGGGTTCGAGATGGTGAGGAGCGTCTCGCTCATGCCATAGCGCTCGAGCACCCGCTGGCCGGTGCGGGCCGCCAGCGCCTCGAAGAGGGCGATCGGCAGCGGGGCGGAGCCCGAAACGCACAGCCGGAGGGAGCGAAGCTCCCCGCACCCCGGATCGGCCGCCAGTCGGTGGTACATGGTCGGCACACCGAAGAACATGGACACGTCGCCGGCGGCAGCCAGGACGCGCCCGGGCGAGAAACGCTCGTGGACGACGGCGGGGGCGCCCGCCGTCAAGGAGCCGAACAGCCCGGCGCACAGGCCGTGGACGTGGAAGAGCGGGAGGGCGAGGAGCAGGCGGTCGTCGTGGCCCCAGCCCCAGGCGGCGACGAGGCACTCGACCCCCGCCGCCATGTTGGCGTGGGTGAGCACCGCGCCCTTGGGGCGCCCCGTCGTCCCCGAGGTGTAGACGATGAGCGCCGGGTCACCGAGGGCCGCGCCGTCGAGCAGGGGCGAGGGATCCCCAGGGCCGCCACCGGTGCGGACCCGGGGCTCGAGGGAGAGGTCCAGCACCTGGGTGGCCGGGGCCGCCTCGGCCACCCAGCCCCGGGCCTCGGCCCCCTCGACGATGGCGCAGGCCGCCCGGGCGTCGGTGGCGACGTAGGCGACCTCGGCGCGGGTGTACCCCGGATTGACCGGCACGAGCACCGCGCCCAGTCGAAGCACCCCGAGCGCCGCGACCACCGCGGGGAGCGACGTCGTGGCGCTCCAGAGCACCCGGTCCCCCGCCGCCACCCCGAGGCCGGACAGCGCCATGCCTGCAGTGGCGCTGCGCTGGTTCAGCTCGGCCGTGCTCACCCACGGCCCGTCGCCGAACCTCATGGCCGGTGCCGACGGGCTCCTCGCCCATTGCGCGGCCCAGCGGGCCGGGAGGGTCATCATGGCCGGGCCCGGCCGGGCCCCGGCGTGCAAGGCGCGCTGCGCTGACCCCTGCGATCCGACCACGCCAGCATGGTAGCCACGGCGCCGGCTACGCCCGTAATCTCTGGGGATGAGCACCCGCCGAGTCGCGATCGTCCCCCACACCCACTGGGACCGTGAGTGGTACGAGGCCTTCCAGACGTTCCGCCTCAACCTGGTCGACCTCCTCGACGGCCTCTTGGCACTCATGGAGTCCGACCCGAGCTACCGGCGGTTCCTCCTCGACGGGCAGATGGCCGTGGTCGACGACTATCTCGAGATCCGTCCCGAGGCGGCCGGACGGATTCGCGCCCTGGCGGCGTCCGGTCGGCTCACCATGGGCCCGTGGTACATCCTGATGGACGAGTTCCTGGTCTCGGGCGAGACCATCATCCGCAACCTGCAGCTCGGCCTGGCCAAGGGGGCGGCGTACGGCGGCGCCATGGACGTCGGCTACCTGCCCGACATGTTCGGCCACATCGCCCAGATGCCCCAGCTGCTGCGGCTCGCCGGCCTCGGCCACGCGGTGGTGTGGCGCGGCGTGCCCTCGACGATCACGAAGACGGGGTTCCGCTGGGAGGCCCCCGACGGATCGACGGTACGGGCCGAGTACCTGCCCGTCGGGTACGGCAATGCGGCGTCCCTGCCTGACGACGCCAAGCTCTTGGTGGCGCGCATCGCGGACCACGAAGAGGAGATCGGCCAGTTCCTCATCGACGACATGCTCTGCATGAACGGCTCGGACCACCTGCGCCCCCAGCCGTTCTTGGGCCGAGTGGTGGCCGAGGCCAACGCCATCCAGGACGACTACCGCTTCGAGATCACCTCGCTCGCCGAGTATCTCGCCACCGCCCCGACCGAAGGGCTCGAACGCCATGTGGGCGAGCTGCGCTCGGGGGCCCGGTCCAACATCTTGATGGGGGTGCTCTCCAACCGGGTGGACGTGAAGCAGTCGGCGTCGCGTACCGAGCGCGCACTCGAGCGCCGTGCCGAGCCGTTCCAGGCGCTCTTCGCCGATGCCTCCTCGTGGCCCACGCGACTCTTTGAACTGGCGTGGCGCGGCGTGATCTTGAACTCGGCGCACGACTCGATCTGCGCCTGTTCCATCGACGACGTCGTCGATGCCGTGCTCCACCGCTTCGCCGAGTCGCGCCAGATCGCCGAGGGCCTGGCCCAGCGGGCGTTGACCAGCTTCGCCCGCTCGCTCGCCGAGCCGGGCTCGGTCATCGTGAACCCGACGCACCGCAACAGAAGCGGCCTCGTCGAGCTGGTGATCGGGGGCGAGGACACCGACGACGAGCGCCTCCAGGTGGTGTCCGAGCGCACCGAGCTCCCCGGGTCGATGACCCTCGACGCCAACACGGTGCGGACCGTCCTCGGGCTCTTGCAGGGTCCCCGCATCGACAACGACGCCTGGGTCCATGACGTCCGCATCGACGAGGATGCCCACGGGATCGACCTCACCGTCACGATCGGGCCCGAGGAGCGAGAGGGCGTGCCCATCGCCCAGGTGAAGCAAGACCTCTACACCCGGCTCGGGGCGAGGCCCGACGTCATGGTCACCGTCAACCTTGACCAGCCCCCGATCCGCCGGGTGCTCGCCAAGGTCGAGGACGTGGCCGGCTTCGGCTGGCGGTCCTTCGAGCCTGCGCCGCTCGCGCACCCGGTGCGCATCCAGCGCGTCGTGCAAGCGAGTGACGAGGCCCCCGCCGGGGCGCTCCGGCTCGACAACGGCCTCGTGCGGGTCGTCGTCGACCCGGCCACCGGCACCTTCTCGGTGAACGGTCTGGCGGGGTTCGGTCGCCTCGTCGACATGGGCGACCTCGGCGACTCCTACAACTACTCACCCCCGGCGGTCGACACGGTCGTCGACGCCCCGGTATCGGTCTCGCTGCGCAAGGGTGAGCTCGGGCCGGTCCGGGCGAGCGCGGAGATCACCGCCATCTACGCGTGGCCCGACAAGGTCGATGGCGCCAGCCAGTCGCGTGTTGGCAGCCACACGGTCGAGGTGCACACCACCGTCACCCTCAGCGCCGACGACGACTCGGTGCGAGTGCGCACCAGGTTCGTCAACCCGAGCTGCGACCACCGCCTCCGGGTCCACCTCCCCCTGCCCACGGCGTCGGCCACCTCGACGGCCGAGTGCGCCTTTGCGACCGTCGAGCGCGGCCTCGAGGCGGAGGGCCGCTCGGACGAGTTCGGCCTTCCCACCTTCCCGTCCCGACGCTTCGTGACGGCGGGGGGCCTCACGGTGGTCCACGAGGGGCTCCACGAGTACGAGCTGGTCGACATCGACGAGGTCGACGGCAGGCGCGTCGCACGGACCCTCGCCCTCACACTGCTGCGCTCGACCGGCATGCTGTCACGCCTCGGGATGAGCTACCGGCCGTTCCCTGCCGGCCCGCTCACGCCGGTCCACGGCCTCCAGCTCGTGGGCGAGCAGATCGAGGCCAACTACGCCCTTTCGGTCACCCCTGTCGACCCCTACGAGCTCGCCGACCGGGTGCTGGTGCCGCTTGAGGTGGTCACCAGCCTGGGTGGCGGCTGGCGGCCCACCGTCGGCGCCTCGCTCAGCGTCGAGGGCGCCGAGGTCAGTGCCGTGCGCCGGGACAACGGCGTGCTCGAGGTGCGGGTGTTCAACCCCTCTCCCGTCGCCGCCCAGGTGCGCGTCGCTGCGAGGAGCGGGTGGCTCGTGGACCTGCGGGGCCGGCCGGTCGAGGCCTTCGAAGGCGGCTTCGCCCTACGCCCCTTCGGCATCGCCACCGCCCGCATCGCCGAGGGGTGAGGCCGACGGAGAGCGCCCCACGTTGCTCAGCCGCTCCCACCGGCGGTGACGGCGCCGGTCGCTCCGTCGCCCGGTGCCGTCGACCACCTCGCCGGGGCGCCCGCACCACCAGAGCTGCAGCGTGCCCAGGTCCTTCAGCGTGCGTGGTTTCAGCGGCTGGCCGCTGAACTCACCGTTGGACTCGCGCTCGAGGAGTTGATGGAACTCGTCGGAGACGAGCACCGTCCCGGGATTGGCGATCTTGACGATGCGCGACGCCAGGTTGACCGGCGGCCCGTAGTAGTCGCCGTCGCTCACCAGGACCGGGCCGATGGCCATCCCGACGCGCACGTCGGAGAGGAGGTCGTCGTCGGCGTACGCCTCAGCCAGCCCGAGGCCAATGCGGGCCGCGGCCACCACGTCGTCGACGACAAACATGGCCTCGTCGCCGATCATCTTGACGACGCGGCCCCCGAGTGAGGTCACGAGATCGTGTGAGATCTCCTCGAAGCGCCGGACCACGGCGGCCAGGTCGACCGAGTCCAGGTGCTGGCTCAGCAGTGTAAAGCCCACCATGTCGGCGAAGCCCACCACCATGGTCGGGCTCGCTCCTCCGCGCATGCCGTGCGAGCGCAGCAGCATCATGTGGCGCGTCGCAGCTTGGAGGTGGCGTCGCCACGCGAACTCGATGAGCGAGGCCATGGTCGGTGCCCAGGTGTCGGCGAGGCGGACAGCATCGGCGGCCGCTTCCACGCTCCCCGGCTCGGCGCTGACCGACATGACGCCGGCCACCAGCTCCGCCTCGGCGATGCGTGCCATGGACTGGCCGATGACCCGCGCCATCTGAAGCCCCGTGTCAACGTCGGCTGAGCCGATCTGCAGCAGGGTGGAGAACTGCTCCACGGCCACAAGGTCGAGGTCGGTGAACGCGACGGCGTCGTCGTCGACGTCGAGGAACCCGAGCGCCCGCCAGAGCCGGCGGAGCAGCTCCAGCGCGACACCGGTGCGCTCGGAAAGCGCCCGGATGGAGTAGCGCCGGGCGGCCGGCACCAGCAGATGGTCGAGCGTGAGCAGGTCGATGACCCCGTTGGCCAGCGCGTCGTCGATCTCGGCCTCGGTGGCGCCAGTGGCGAGGAGCGCAGCACGCACCCGGCGGAGCGCGCTTGCGCCGTCCTCGTCCCCGTCGTCGGACGAGGGGCGCTCGGCGGCGGTCACCGGGCACCTCTCGAGAAGACCAGCACCTGTGCCGTGGTCCAGCGCGCCACTACCGGCGTCGCAGCCATCAGCGTCGCGTGTACCCGGCGCACTCCGTTGCGCGTCCGGCGATGAAGCACTGGCCCACACTACGGCCGGGAGCCGGTGCCACGGTGACGCCCCACGACCGAGACCGGGCGCCCCAGGACCCGTACACTGGCCCGGTGACCGTCGGCACCACCGCCGTTCGCCGACAGGCCGTCGGGCAGGGCGAGCCGTTCCTGCTGGGGCGCCACGCGGTCCTCGTGCCGGTCAAGGCGTTCGCACAGGCAAAGCGGCGCCTCGGCGCCGCCCTCGGCGATGCCGAGCGTGAGGCACTCGTGCGCGCAATGGCCGAGCAAGTGCTGGCGGCGGCCGCGCCCCTCCCCGTCGCTGTCGTATGCGACGACAACGACGTGGCGGTCTGGGCGCGCTCCCACGGGGCGCTCGTGGTCTGGGAGCCGGGGCGAGGCCTGAACGGCGCGGTCGAAGAGGGCGTCGAGCGACTTGCAGCCATGGGCGTGGTCCAGGTGACGGTGGCCCACGGCGACCTCCCGCTTGCGACCGACATCGGCAGCATCGAGCCTTTCGACGGCATCACCCTCGCGCCGGACCGCCAGGGAAACGGCACGAACGTCATCCGCCTCCCCGTGCGACACGGCTTCCAGTTCTCCTATGGCCCCGGTTCCTTCGAGCGCCACCTCCGAGAGTGCGAGCGGCTCGGCATGGCCGCGCGGATCCTGCGCACCCCGGGTCTGGCATTCGACGTGGACTGGCCCGCCGACCTCGGCTGGCATGAGTAGCGGGAGTTCAGAACTCCCCGACAACGTCCGAGCGGTGAACTCCGTGCAGACGGAGGGACAGATCACCCTCGACCTCCCGGTGCCGAAGGTGGCGCTGGCGGTCGGCGCGCACCCCGACGACATCGAGTTCGGCTGTGGCGCCACGTTGGCCAAGTGGGCATCGGCGGGCTGCGAGCTGCACCACCTCGTACTCACCGACGGCTCGAAGGGTGCGTGGGACCCCGAGCAGGACATCGCGCTTCTCGTGGCCACGCGTCAAGAGGAGCAACGCGAGGCAGCGCGTGTGCTCGGAGGTGGGAGCGTGGGCTTTTGCGGCTGGCCCGACGGGGAGCTGCGCAACGGCGTCCGGGAGCAGTGGGAAGTGGCCCGCTGGATCCGCATGGTCCGACCTGACGTCGTAATCGGCCACGACCCCTGGCGCAGGTATCGGCTGCACCCCGACCACCGAAACGCTGGATTCATCGTGACCGACGCGCTCGTCGCGGCCAGAGACCCGCTGTTCTTCACCGACCAAGAGCTCCCCCCCCACCGACCGGCGGCCCTCCTCTTGTGGGAGGCCGACGTCGCCAACCACGTCGAATCGGCCGGTGGCTTCGAGCAGCAGAAGCTCGATGCGCTGCTCGCCCATCGGAGCCAGCACGAGAGCACCATGGGCATCGACGGCGATGCGACAGGTGTCGATGCCTTCCGACGCCACGTCGTCGCGCAATTGCGCAAGCATGGCGCCCTCGCCGGGGTTACGGCCGGTGAGAGCTTCCACCTGATGACCGACATCTGACGGCGAACACGAATGATGGTGGCCCGAAGGCCCCCATCATCGAAACTCCCGTGTTGGACCACTAGGTCCGAGCAGCTAGGCGCGCTTGGCAGCTCGCTTGGCCGGAGCCTTCTTGGCCGTCGTGCGCTTGGCCGGAGCCTTCTTGGCCGTCGTGCGCTTGGCCGGAGCCTTCTTGGCCGTCGTGCGCTTGGCCGGAGCCTTCTTGGCCGTCGTGCGCTTGGCCGGAGCCTTCTTGGCCGTCGTCCGCTTGGCCGGAGCCTTCTTGGCCGTCGTCCGCTTGACGGCCGACTTGGCTGCCTTGCGGGCAGGTGCAGTGCCCTTCACGGCCTTCGCGATGCGCTTCTCGGCGCGCTTGATGCTCTTCTCGATGCGCTTCACCGCCTTTTGAGGCGAGCGCTTCGCAGGGGTTGCCCGCTTCGCTGTCTTCGCGGGCGCGCGCTTTGCCGTCGTCTTGACGGTGCGCGTGCTCGCCTTCTTTGCTGGGGCCTTCTTTGCTGGGGCCCTCTTCTTGGCGGCTGTCGCCATGGGTTGCACCTCCTTAGGTGTATCAACGCTGACAGGTGGAGCCCTCGAGGCGCTGATCGACTCTTCGATCAATGTCGCCGGGACTGCCCCGCCTTAATGATGCCGAGATCAGTCACGTCCGAGTCAGCGACTCGTCGTCGCGCAACTTGTTGTGGTGATTTCGGCGGTCCCGATTCGTCTGAAGTTGGCGAGCACCATGACGTGAGATCGACATCGCGTTTTGTGTTTTCGTCATCACGCTGTATCGCACTCGAACCATTGCAACTCGTACGTCGCCGCGTTCGTTGTGTTTCGGGTTCTTTAATCAAAGAGTGTTTTTTGTCCCAGGTCAAGCACACTGCGCGTCGAACGACGCGCGTGCGTGTCGTGCGCGTGCGCGCACCGACCCACCACGGGTGGCGCGTGGCACGCGTTCTGCTCGCGAGCGAGTGCGCAGTTCGATCGATCATGGTCAGTGTGAGCAATGTCTGCGCGCGACCGTTTTGTTCATGGACGCGAACGCACTGCGTGGGCGACACGCCGTCCAGCGCGTCGCGTCGTCAGCGACGCCGCGCGCCGAGACGGTCACAATGGCGCGACGACGAGGATGGACCCCATGAAGAGCAGACCGCTTCATGGTCTGGCAGAGGAGGCGGTCGGCTCAGGCATCTATCTCGGTGCCGGCCTCGGTGGGCGCGCCTTCACCGGCCCCGAGCGGTCCGTCCTCGTGCTCGGCCCCTCCCGGTCGGGAAAGACATCGTCCCTGGTCACACCCAATATCCTGCTCTGGTCAGGAGCTGTCGTGACCACCTCGACGAAGCCTGACGTGCTCCGAGCGACGGCGCCGTCGCGCGGCGAGCGAGGATGGCCGCTGCTCTATGACCCGAGCGGTTCGGTGGAGCCACCACGTGGCGTCGAACGCGTCGGGTGGTCGCCGGTGAATGCGGCGGTGGAGTGGGACGGCGCGTTGGCAGTCGGCAGCGCGATGATCGGCGCGGCGCGCGGGCATGGTCGCGACATCGGCTCGAGTGGTGATCACTGGTCCGAGCGAGCCGCATCGCTGCTCGCGCCGTTGTTGCACGCGGCGGCGATCGAAGCGATGCCGATGTCGTCGGTGCTGTCCTGGGTGGACCGTCACGACGCGAGCGCCGCCCTCTCCGTACTCGAAAAAGAAATTGGTGGCAGCGCGCCGGCAACGGACGTGTTGGCGGGAATTGTCGCGACCGACGCGCGTGAGCAGTCGGGAATCTGGTCGACCGCGTCAGGGGCGCTCTCCGCCTATCGATCTACTAGCGCGCTCGCGTCGACCCTGCCGCCCTACCTCGACGCAGACGCGTTCTGTCGCGGCGCCAACACGCTGTACATCTGCGCGAGCGGACGCCAGCAAGAGTTGTTCGCTCCCCTCGTGGTGGGACTGCTTGCCGAGTTGCGCGACGCCGCCTATGCGAGGAGCGCGTCGGGACCCGTCGCACCGGTGCTCTTCGCACTCGACGAGGTCGCCAATATCTCGCCACTACCCGACCTTCCTGCGATGGTGAGTGAAGGCGCGGGCCAAGGTCTCATCACGCTTGCCTGCCTCCAGGACCTGTCCCAGGCACGCCGGCGCTGGGGACGGGAGGCCGATGCCTTCCCTTCACTGTTCGGCACGACCGTCGTGTTCGGCGGGATCGCCGATCTGCCGACGCTGCGCGCCGTCTCTGCACTCGCCGGCGACGAGGAAGTCGTCCAGCGCAGCTTCGGCACGAGCCAGGTCGCTCGTTCGAAGCAGCAGTCATCTGTGAGTGTCTCCACCACCCTGCGATCACGTCTGGCCGTCGACGTGATCGCTCGCGGGGCGGCGGGCTTGGCGCTCGCCATCGACGCCCAGAACCGTGTGGGCTGGGTGGAGCTCACACCGGCACACCGGCATGCGCCCTTCCGTGACGCCATCGGCCACAGGGGGGTGGGCGAGCGCGTGGTGGAGGGCGCCGAGCGGGCCCGATGATCAGCGAGCACGGCCGATGGTGTCGCCAGCCACCCGGGTGCGTCCCGTCGCCCGGTGTGCCTCATCGATCGCACGTTCGCATTCGAGGTGCTCGAGCAGGCGCTTCACCGGCATGGCCGCGCGATCCTGCTGTGTCGGCACTCCCCTCTCGCCCTCGAGCCCCCATCGCCGACGGTAGGCAGTGAGCCCGGACGCTGCGGCCGCGTAGCGAGCCTGGCCGTCTGCGACCGAAGGCCGCGGGCCGAGGCGCTCGAGCACCGCCGCCGAGAGGACCATGGCGCCGCTCGCCGTGGGGCGCTCGCTCACACCGAGTTCGCCGTGGGTGGGCGCCCAGACTTCTGCCGCTGCGTCGATCTGCACCGCACTCGCACCGTCGGGCGATGCCCGTGCCCACGCCTCGACGACTGCACGCCGGGTCACCACGCCATCAGCGCTACGGCCGAGCAGCTGGGCGAACTCGACCTCGTCGAGCGACCCGTCGGGTCGGGCGGTGTTGCCCGGGTCGGCACGGGTGGGCACGACTGCCGCCAGATCCTTCGGTTCGAGGCCCAGCGCCTCCACCCGGTCCGCCCAGCCCGCGCGCTGTGCATCGTCACCGACGTACCCCTTGGGTTCCCGGGTGCTCGCCCACGCAGCGGTGCGGCGGGACCGCGACGGCCGACCCACGGTTGCCAGCTCGGAGCGGATCTCTGCGCTGCGAGAGGAGAACTCGCCGCGCACTGCTCTCGGGATGCCGACGATGTCGTAGCGGCCGGCCCCGACGCGCTCCCACGAGACCCCGAGACCCCGTCGCAGCGAGTCGCGCAGGTGCGCGTCGTAGAGCGCTCCCGCGGCGTTGCGGTGCGCGTAGAGCGCCCTGCTGTCGGTCGTCGACCATCGCCCGTCACTCCCGTGGGCGAGGTTCGCGACAACGACGTGGGAGTGCAGGTGCGGGTCGCCAGCCCGGCTGGTCCCATGCGTGAAGCGCGCCGCAACCGGTCCGCCGGTGAGCACGGTGGCACCGAGGCCGGCTGAACGACGCCGCGCAACCACCGCGTGGGCGCCCAGGTAGCGCATCGCGCCATCGACGGCGTCGAGATGGCATTGGAGGACGGCCCGCCGCAGGTCGGCGTCGCCGAGCCCGTGGAGCACACTGACCGATTTCGGGGCGGTGAAGACGAGGTCGAAGCCCGGCACGCGCTGCCGGCTGTTCACGAGCAATGCCCCGCCGCCGGGTCGCCTACCTTCGAGCACGGCCGCCAGCTGGGCAGGTTCGCAGGTTCCGACCAGGCCGAGGCCATGGGCGCCGCCGCCGAGCCACTTCCCTGCGGAGGACGACGGCCGCAGTGGCCCCTCGAGCGTCGCCGCCAGGTCGCGCTCGGCGAAGTAGTAGGCGGCACCGTCTCGCCCCACCGGGGCCATACCGAGCACCGGCCCTCAGCCCGCCGGAGCCACGTGCGCCGTAATCATGACTTTCATGCTATTTGAAACTGACTGACGATGCCCAGTGACTGCGGTCCGCTCAGGCCCCGTAGCGGGCTAAGACCCGGCGCGCGGCGTCTGCTGCCGTCGACGCGAAGTCCGACGGCCCGAGCACCGTCGCGTGGGGCCCGAGCTGGAGGAGCAGGCGTTCAAGCCACGCCGTCCCCCCGACGGCGAGGGTCACCACCTGACGGCCCGCGGATCCCTCGGGGCGCACGGCGAGGACAGGGACGCTGTCGGCGACCCATGCAGCCTCGGGATCGAGTCGCAACTCGACGGTGACCGCTCCGGGCCCGGGCACGAACGCCTCCGACGTCGCCCGGGGCGCTGCTGCCGCGATGTCGGGCTGAGGGCCGACAGTGTGCATCGAGCGGACACGGTCGATCCGGAACCTCCTCACATCCCCGGCCCGCTGGCACAAGGCGTCGACGTACCAGTGCCCGTCGAGGGAGATCACCCGGTAAGGGTCGATCTCGCGTTCGGTGTTGGTGTCGCTCGAGGCTGAGTAGTACTCGATCTCGATGCGCTCGTTCCGGTCGAGCGCGTCGCGCATCGGCGCGAGCAGCGCCGGCGCATCGAGGTCGACCACGAGGCGCTGATGGTCACCGAGGGCGGCGTCGAGCTTCGTTAGGGCGCCGGCGAGCGCGCCCTCTCGGTCGGCGCCGGGTATCGCCAGGATGGTGCGTGCCGATGTGGCGAGTGCGAATCCCTCGGCTGCGGTGAGTCGGCGGGGGCGCCCCATCTCGGCTGGCAGCAGCGCCTCGACCATGTCATCGGTCACAAGGATCTCCATCAGGGCGTCCGGCGTGTAGGGCGGCACACCGCAACAGGCCGCGAGCTCGAGCTCACGGACCAGTTCGTCGGGGGGGATGTCGAAGCGTTGCGCCACCTCGGCGATCGGTGCGGCTCCCACACGCGCCAGCCACGACACGATGGCGAGGAGCCTGCGCAGGCGTGTGCTCGCGTCTCGACCCGTCGCGCCCGGGGGCTCCTCCGCTGCGCTCGGCGGGCCGGCGACACCGCCCGATGGCACGGCAAGGGCACCGTCGGGGTCACGCGGCAGAGTGACGATGGCATCGAGCCACGACACCAGCTCATCTCGCAGCTCCTTTGGCTCGAGGAGCTCGGCGTGGTCGAGCAATCCGAGGACCCAGGAGCGCAGGAACTCGGTGCTGGTGATCCCGAGGCGCAGGACGACGCTGCCGTCGGGCCGCCGCTCGACCACCGCCCCCTCGCCGACCTCTTCGGCGACGCGCGCCGCCTCGATGGCGTCGACCAGGACGACGGCGTCGTCGCTGTCACCCTCCCCCGGCCGCACCGGCTCCTCGGCGGCTCCGGTGGCGTCGAAACCCTCCGGCAACGTGGCACCGCCGGAGGGTCCGGGCACCGGCGACCCGTCGATGCGGTCCACCCTGAATGTACGGCCGGCTTCGCGGTCCAGGTCCCAGCCGACCAGGTACCAGCGGCCCTGCCCGAACCGCAAGGCCGCGGGCGCCACATGGCGGGTGGCCCCCCGGTAGGAAAACGTCACCTCGGCGCGCGAGCGCAACGCCTCGAAGAGGGGCACGAGTGCCGCCTGTGGGACGATCGCGGCGACCGGGCGGGTCTCGGCCACGCCGCTCGCGCCCAGCTTCAACAGCGCATCACGACCACTAGGATCACCTAGGTGGACGCCGGCCACGGCGAGTTGCAAAGCGGTCTGTTCCTCGGGGCTGAGCGCGAGGTCCGGCAGGTAGAAGGTGTCCGACTCGATGCGGTACCCGAACTGGCCAGGGCCCTCGACGGGGACGGCCGCAACGTCGATCCCCTCGTCTCGCAGCAGGCGCTTGTCGCGCTCGAACGCCTGGCGCCTCGCGTCGTGCGACGTCGGGTAGCCGGGGATCTCGGTCGCGATCTCCTCGAGGGTCAGCGGTCGAGTGGCCCCGAGCAGGACCAGCACGAGGTCGGTGAGTCGTTCCAGACGGTCAGGGGCGGCCACGTCGTGCAGCGTACGTCGGGCGGGGCCCTCTGATGCACGACGGTTCGCCGTGGGCCTACCACCTCCATGTGGCTGCCTGGGTCGCCGTGCTGGCACTTGGCGTCCTCTACGCCCTTGCCGTCCGCCGGCGCGGGTGGCAGGCAACCACCCGGCAGGTCGCGCTCTTCTACGGAGGGCTCGCCCTTCTGCTCGGGGCCACCACCTGGCCACTCGCCGACCTGGCCGCGCACTGGCTGCTCAGTGCGCTGGTGCTCCAACGCCTCGTCCTCATGCTGGGCGCCCCGCCGCTCCTCCTCCTCGGCCTCCCGGTACCGGTGGCCGCCGCGCTCACACGCCCCCGGCTCGTCGACCATGTAGCACTTGCGTGCAGTCGGCCCAAGGTGGCGGTGGTGGTGGTCGTGCTGATCGCCGTGGGCTCACTCACTGCACCGGCGGTGCACGCCCAGAACAGCTCGCTGCTCTGGCGAGCGGTGTTCGACACCCTCATACTGCTCTCGGGGATCGTCCTGTGGACGCCCGTCCTGCGATGGGTTCCCGGTACCACCCGGCCGTCCCCGCTCGCTCGGACCGCCTACCTCATCATCCAGTCGATCGTCCCCAGCTTCCTCGCCATCGTGTGGATCTTCGCCCGCCACCCGCTCTACCCGGCCTATGACTACAAGGGCCACGTCCTCGGGCTCTCGGCGCTCGGCGAGCAGCAGATCGCCGGGTTCGTCGCCAAACTCGGGACGATCGCCGTGCTCTGGACCGTCGCGTTCATCGGCCTCGCACGGACCGAGGGCGAGGACCCCGACGCCGCGGATCCCCTCACCTGGGCGGACGTGCAGCGACACTTGGAGCGCGCCGACCGAGGGGGCGCGATGGCCCTCGAGACGCAGCCATCCCCGCCCTCAGACGAGAAGCATGAGCCCGCCAAGGAGGAGGAGCACCGCGACCCAGAGTGAGACCTGAGCGCCGAGGTGCTCAGCGCAGCACCTGTGGCGCGCCGAAGACGGTGCGCACGCCTGGGCTGAACCGCACGCTGACCGGCTCGCCGCCGGCCGGTACCAGCCCCTCGACGAGGTCGCCGCACCGTTCTCGCAACGTGGCCGCCTGGAGCGGCCACGGAGGACGCTCGTTCGGGATCCAGACAGTGCGCCGTCCCACCTGTTCGTGGAGCCCGAGCCGCGCCGTCACGAACCGGTCCGCCTCGTCCGCAGCGACCTCATCTCCTACCTCGACACGCAGGACCGACGTCCCGCTTCTCGAAGGCGTCGGCGCTGGCGGTCGGTGATCGACCCGGCCCCGACCTCGATACGCATGTGCGCCCAGGTGTAGGCGAGGCGTAGGCCTACGCGCGCAAGGGCGACCGTCGCCAGGCATGACGCGTGCATGGTGAGGAACCGAACGCCGCGGCGTCCCTCATCGTCGACGGAGTAGAGGCGGACGTTCGTCTCGGAAAACACCCCGGGCCACGGCACCGGGTGGTTGCGCCCAATGCCGCAGCGCGCCATCTGGAAGGCGACGAGTCCGACATACGTGCGCCCGTCGAGCGTGTCGGGCGCAGTCCCCGGCGGGAAGAGCGGCTCGAGCGGCCCCGGGGTCGAAACCCCAGTGCACGAAGGTGACATTGCGCCAGTCTTGTTCGAACCAGGCACTCTCGATCCGAGGCAGGGGGCCGCGACATCCGTCAGGAGGCGGTCACGTCGCACGCTGGCGTCGAACCGGGCAGGCGATGCCGGTTCGCCGCAACCACCCGGTAGGCGGCATCCACCACCGCACGCACTCCGGGGAGCGACGCGGCCCAGCCGAGCACTCGCCAGCGTGTCGGGCTCGCCGAGAGGGCTGCTGCCACCGCTCTGCCACCTTCGACACTCGCGCTGTCGGTGCCGACCCATTGCACGGCGCGCCGACACGCCTCTTCACCAAGGCCGAGCGCAGGGAGATCCGCCTGCTGCCAGGCGACGACGTCGGCATCGAGACGGAGACGGGGGACAAGTCGGACCGTTCTGGCGCAGAAGCCGCAGTCCTCGTCCCAGATCAGTGCCGCTCTCGCCATGGCTCGTCCCGTCGCTCGATCGCATTCCGAGCCTACGGGCAACCCTCGATGGACGAGGCCTAGTAGTGGCCTAGTGGACCAGCTTGATGTAGTCGAACATCGGCAGATACAGGCAGATGACGATGCCGCCCACCACGGCGCCCATCAGCACGATCAGGATCGGCTCGAGGATGGTGGCGAGGTTGTCGGCTGTCTGCTCGACCTCGTCGTTGTACATGATGGCCAGGCGTTGGAGCATCTCATCGAGCGCACCGGTCTGCTCACCGACCTCGACCATCTGGACGACGAGCGCCGGGAAGAACGGGTTGAGCCGCATGGGCGCGGCGAAGGGCTGGCCTTCACGCACCGCCGCCTTGATCTGTTGGACCGCTTCGCTGAGCGCGGCGTTCCCCGACCCCTCCGAGACGATGTCGAGCGCCTCCATCACCGGCACACCGGCCGAGAGCAGGGAACTCAGCGTCGAGGAGAACCGGCTGAGCGCCGCTTTGTGCGCGAGCGGGCCGAAGATCGGGGGCTTGAGCTTGAACTTGTCCCACGTGAGGCGCCCTGACGGCGTCTTCAGCCACTGCTTGAAAGCCACGACGCCGATCACCACTATGGCGATCACCAGCAGTAGCCGCCAGCTGGCGAGCGTGTTCGAGATGGTGATGAGTGCTTGCGTGGGGGCGGGAAGCTTGCCGCCGAGGGACTTGAACAGGTTCTTGAAGACGGGGACGATGAGCAGCATCATGGCCAGCACGATGATCCCGATGACCGACACCACGATGATCGGGTAGGTCATGGCACTCTTGATCTTGCGGCGTAGGACGACTGATCGCTCGAGCTGCTGGGCGAGCGACTTGAGCACCTGGTCGATGCTGCCACCCACCTCGCCGGCGCGGATCATGGCGATATAGAGCGTGTCGAACTGCTTGGGGAACTTGGCCAGGGACTGCGACAATGGCGCCCCGGATTCCACGTCGGAGCGCACCTGGGAAATCTTCTCGGCGAAGTACTTGTTCTTCATTTGGCCGAGCAGCACGCCCAGCGAACGGCTGATCGAGAGGCCCGACTCGACCATGGTGGCGAACTGGCGGGTGAAGAGTGCGATCTCTTCGTCCTTAATCCGGTCCGTGATCCCGGGGATGACGATCTCGGTCTTGAGGCCGTCACCCTTGGCCGGGGTGACGGCGATGGGCAGGTAGCCCATCTCCCGGAGCCGGCCGACGACGAGCGGGAGGCTGTCGCCCTCGAGTTTGCCCTCGATCAACTGGCCCGATTGGTCCCGGACCTTGTAGTCGAACGTGACCGCCACTTAGCTCGACCTCTTCCCGGCGCGCTCGCTCATCGGTAACTCGAGAGCTGTTGGGAGAGCTCCTCCTCGTCCCGGCAGCGGTCGAGGGCCATGTCGAGGGTGATGACGCCTTCGCGCACGAGTTGGGCGAGGGACTGGTCCATGGTCTGCATCCCCACCTGGGCTCCGGTCTGCATCAGCGAGTAGATCTGGTGGGTCTTCGCGCTGCGGATCAGGTTGCGCACACCCGAGGTTGCGATCAGCACCTCGGCGGCGACACAGCGGCCGTTTCCGTCGGACACGGGAACCAGCTGCTGGGTCACCACGGCTTCGAGTGTGGAGGAGAGCTGGATGCGGATCTGGTCCTGCTGGTTCGGCGGGAACACGTCGATCACACGGTCGATGGTGCTCGAGGCGTCCTGCGTGTGCAGTGTGCCGAAGACGAGGTGGCCCGTCTCGGCAGCGGTCAGCGCAGTCTGGATCGTCTCGAGGTCGCGCATCTCGCCCACGAGGATGACGTCGGGGTCTTGGCGCAGGACACGACGGAGCGCCTCGGAGAACGATGCGGTGTCCTCGCCCACCTCGCGCTGGCTGATCACCGAGCGCTTGTGGTGGTGGAGGAACTCGATGGGGTCCTCGACCGTGATGATGTGGAGGGGCTTCGTCTCGTTGATGATGTCGACGAGCGAAGCAAGCGATGTCGACTTCCCCGAACCGGTCGGACCGGTCACGAGCACGAGGCCTCTGCGTAGGTCGGCGAAGCTCCTCATGACAGGCGGCAGCCCGAGCGACTCGAATTTGGGGATGATCTGGGGGATGGGGCGCAACGCCCCCGCCACGTCCCCGCGCTCTCTGGCGACGTTGACACGGAACCGGCTCACGCCTTCGATGGCGTAGGAGGTGTCGAGCTCGTTTTCTTTCTCGAACCGTGCGCGCTGCGAAGGTGGCAGGATCCCGAAGATGATGTTCTCGACCTCTTCGGAGCGCAGCAGCCCGACGTCTTCCATCGGTCGCAGCGCGCCGTGCAGTCGCACGCTCGGTGGGTTGCCCGCCGCCAGATGGAGGTCGGACGCGCCGATGCTCACCACGTAGCGGAGCAGGTCGTCGAGGTGCAGGCCGCCGGTGTGCCCCACCTCGGGGTGGGTGGGCAGCTCTGGCGCCGGCACCGGAGCTGCCGGCTCCGCGGCGACGTGGTGGGCGGTCCCATTCCCGTTGGGGGTCGCCGTCACAACCGGAGCGTCGGGAGGCAGGAGCCGGGCGATGACCGTCGGGTCTGCCAGCACCGGCATGATCTCGCAGGAGAGTGTGCGAGACAGCGCTCGAAGGGTTCCCGTGTCGGGTGGTTCCCCGAACGCCACTATCAGGTGGTGCGCGGATGACCGAACTCCGACCACGCCATAGGCCCGTGCGATGTCGGGCGGCACCATCTCCAAAGCCTGCTGGGCAGGCGGGTCGCTCTCGAGGTCAGCCGAGGGCAGCTGCGCCAGCTGGGCGAGGGTGCTGACCACGACGGCAGGCGTGGCCACGCCTTCGCTGATGAGCAATGTTGCCAATGGCTGTTCCGCGTCACGGGCCCTGGCCAGCACGGGCAGCACCACGTAATCGGGCAGGAGCCCCCTGGTCACGAGCGCGCGAGCGAGTTGCTCGGACCACTCGGTGCGCAAGTCACTCGAAATAGTGCTCATACGACCACCCTCAGGACTTCTTCGAGCGTCGTATCGCCCGCGATCGCCTTTTCCAACCCGTCTCGGCGCAGTGTCGTCATCCCCTGGCTAATGGCTGTCCGCTCGATGTCGCCGATCGACCCGCCGGTGATAATCAGCCGATTGATCTCCTCGGTCATTTTCATCACTTCGGCCAATACCATACGTCCGTAGTAGCCGTTTCCACCGCATGCTCGACAACCGACGGCACGATAGAGCACCGATGTGTCGACATCCACCAGATCGGCCTCGCGGTATCCGGCGCCAATGAAGTCGGAGACCGACGCAGGGACAGCGACTTTGCACTTGGGGCAGAGCTTGCGGGCGAGTCGTTGGGTGAGCACGCTGCCGACGGCCGACGTGACGAGGAACGGCTCGATTCCCATTTCGGTGAGGCGCAGCGGCGTGGCCGCGGCCGTGTTGGTGTGGAGCGTGCTGAGGACGAGGTGACCGCTCAGGGCAGCCTCCATCGCGATCATGGCGGTCTCGGCATCTCGGATCTCACCGATGAGGACGATGTCGGGGTCCGCCCGCAAGATGGACCGCAGTACGGTGGAGAACTTGAGCCCGGCCTTGGTGTTGATCTGCACCTGGGTCGCCCCATCGAGCTGGTATTCGACCGGGTCCTCGACGGTCACCACCGCCTTGTCGCCCGTCATGACCTCCTTCAAGGTCGCATAGAGCGTCGTGGTCTTGCCCGCGCCGGTCGGCCCGGTGACCAGGATGACGCCGTAAGGCTGGTGGTAGGCCTTGGCGTAGAGCTCGAGGTTCGAAGGGAGAAATCCGAGCTCAGGAAGTGACCGCAGGTTCGAGCTCTTGTCCAGGATCCGCATCACCACGGTCTCGCCCCACACGCTGGGCAGCACCGCCAGGCGCAGGTCCAGCTGGCGATCGCCGAGCGAGAGCGAGACGCGACCTTCCTGCGGCACCCGGTGCTCGGTGATGTCCATCTCTCCGAGCACCTTGAGGCGGCTCACGACGGAGGCGGCAATCGACGCCGAAGCCGACGTCGCTTCGTGCATGACGCCGTCGATGCGGAACCTGATGCGCAAGCGGTGCTCTGTCGGCTCGATGTGGATGTCCGATGCACGCTCGTTCAGGGCCTGGAGGATGAGCAGGTTGACGTAGCGGACGATGGGTGCGTCTTCGACGACGGCCTGCAACGTCTCGAGCTCGAGGCCCGAGTCCCGCCGCTCACCGACTGCCTGGGTGGCTGCCTGGTCGGCGGCGGAGCTGCCGCCGCCGTAGGCGGAGTTCATGAACGAGGTGATCTGCGATCGAGTGGCCACCACCGCCCTGAAGTTGCGGCCCATGATCGAGCGGAGGTCGTCCATCGCGAAGACGTCCGTCGGGTTCGCCATGGCGACAACCGGCACGCCGTCGTCGAACTCGATCGGCAGCACCATGTGCCGGCGCGCCGTGGCCTCGGGGATCAGCATCGATGCGGTCCGGTCGATCGATACGGTCGAGAGGTCGATGAACTCGAGCCCCACCTCCTGGGCCATTGCCCACACAAGGTCCTCTTCGCTGGCTAGGCCTTGGTTCAGCAGGTAGCGAGCGAGCGATTCGCCCTTCTCGATATGTCCCGCAAGTGCCCTGCGCATGTCACTCGGGCTGACGTGGCCTGAAACCACGAGCGCCTGGGCGAGCGGCGGCCCCTCGGTGAACGGAGCTTCGCCACCGCGAGGCGGTTCCTCATGGGAAGGCGCAGCGAAGTCAATCGCGGGCGGCATCGAATAGCCCGGCGGTGCAGGTGGAGGTGGCAACGTTGCACCGGCCGCCACCGAGAAGGACGGCGGGGGAGGGGGAAGCTGACTGGCGTCCACTGGGGTGACGCTTGTGATGAACCCGAGCGGTGCAGGCGGCGGCGGAGGTGGCAACGTCGAGGGAACGGGTGCGGGCATGGGCGCGAGGGCCTCCCCGGCGATCGCAACCGGCGGGGAGGGCGCGCTCGCCGGCTCGAGTCGGATCTGCCCTCCTGTCGACCTGGCCCCGTTCGATTGCGTTGCCGCATCGGAATGCTCCGGAAAGTCGGTGGGTGAATCGGCATCAGACCACGCAATGACCGGCTCTCCCGTCCCGGGCGCGCTCGGAAACGGGGTCGGTTGTGCAGTGGGAGACGCAGTGGGTTGGTCGATCGGAGAGGCAATGGGATCTTGGGTGCCCGGTGCCTCGCCTACCGGGGTCGGCGCGTAGAAGGACGCCACTTGGAGAAGGTTCGCCTCGTCAGCTGCTTCGTGACGAGGCTTGTCGGGAACAGCGCCGACCTCGGCCGAGCCTCCGAGAATCGAGCGGAGCGCATCATCGAGTGAGGTGCGACCGATGCCGGAGTCCTCTTGTCCGAACTCCCCGCCCCCTTCGGGGATCCCGCCAGGCAATCGCTCGGCCGGTGGCCGGATCTCGTCGGGAATGACCGCCGAAGATGGGCGGAGGCCCGATGGCGACATGCGGGAGGGATCAGACGACTTCAGGTTTCGCTGGTCACCCTCCACCGGCTGGCGGGGCAGGTCTCCATAGAGGTAGGTCACCAGTTGTTCGACCCCTTCAGGCGATGCCGCAACGGGGATAAAGCTCGGACCCATAATCGCTGTGAGGTCCCCCAGGGAGTTGATGTCCGCCAATGCAATAACTGGGGTGCCGTCCCGCTCCCCGATGGGAGCGACCCGGTAGCGGCGGGCGATCATTTCCGGCAAAAAAGCAGCCGCGACGCGCCGAACAGCCACCGTGTCGAGGTCGACGAACGGGATGCCGTGCTGTTCTGCCCGCATCCGGGCTTCCTGCGCTGTGTTGGGAGTCATCGAATTTTGATACCTTCTGAAGGCCATTTCGTGCCTGGAGATCGCCGTAGTCGACAATCAACCTGCCGTCCATGCGGTTGGTGGAACCGGACCATCCGGCCTTCTCCCTTGGGGGTAGAACAGATGCTATTTCAGCTATCCTGCAATGTACAGAGCGCGTCTGACGACCGGTCCACCATCGCCGAAAAGGCCAGCATCCCTTGAGAGGCCAGCATGGGGTTCAAGAGCTTGGCTGAGGCCTTCGCACAGACGCCGACGCTGACCATCTTTGTCGTTATCGCGTGGACAGCCTTCGGGCTGCTTATCGGCTCATTTCTGAATGTCGTCATTTACCGGGTGCCGCGTTCGATGTCGATCGCCCTTCCGCCATCGCATTGCCCTACGTGCAACACGCAGTTGTCCGCGCTCGACAACGTGCCGCTGCTCTCTTGGCTGGTCCTCCGCGGCCGCTGCCGGACGTGCCACGTGGCGATCTCGGCCCGCTATCCAGCCGTCGAACTCGGCACCGCTGTGGGGTTCGGTCTGGTTGCGTGGGCGGTGGGAATCCGGCCCGCAGCACTCGCACTCTCACTGTGCTGGGCCCTCGGCATCGTCGTCTCTGGCATCGACCTGGACGGGCTCGCAGCCGGCTTCGTGCTGCTCGTACTGCTGTGGATTGGGCCGGTTGCACTCGTAGTCATAAGCCTTGTTGACGCCAATGCATCAAGGGCGCTGGCCGTCGTATTCTCGGCGCTCGCCGGCGGTTGCATTGCCCTTCTCGGCGAATGGCTGCGCAGCTCTGAGAGCGCCGGCGAGCTACCGAAGGGCCCCACGATCGCGCGAATGTCGTGTGTTGCTGCAGTGACTGGAGCCGCCGCCTACCTCTGGCCCTACGCGGCCGCCCTGAGCATCGGATGGCTCATCCTCGTCCTGCTGACGCTCCGTGCGCCCAGACAACCCGCCGTAGATGACCGCAGCGTTGGCGACATAGTGCTCAGAGTGCGAACGTCGATTCCACTGTGGGTGCTCGCGGCAGGCTCGTTCGCTGCCTTGGCCGTTGGCTGCGCGATCTACCGGATCTGAGCCGCCGGCGCCTCAGCCGTACGCGGCGCCGCGCAGTTCATCGATGCTGAGCTCTGCGGTGGCTTCGCCGCCACACTGCGGGCAGTGCTCAACATGGCGCCACGAGCGCAGAAGGCGCGAGCCTTCCGGGTTGAGGAACACGACGAACGACTCCGAGCTGTCGTCCAGCTCCAAGCCGAAGTACGGCCTCCACGCTGTCGACGCGCTCGGCGCATCGAGGTCGAGTCCTTTGAGGATGCGACGGAAACGCATGCGGGTCGCGTCGAAAATCCAGGTGCTGTGGCAGGACTCCAACACCAGAGGGTTCCCTGGTTCGCTGATCATCGTGCCATCATGCCCGAGAGCATTGGGAGATGAAACTTCGTTCCCATTGCGATTCGGTGACGGACGCCAACGTCCCAGCTGGTAGGCAGTTTTTCGTCCAGAAACCGGAGCAGAACGGAGCAGAACAGTACGAGTGCTCGCTACTCAGAGGGGGCCGCCGTCGTGTTTGCGTCCGGGCAGCTCCTCTTTCTTGGAGAGCAACGCGTCCAGCGTCATCGCGACGACTCGTCGCGTCTCTGAAGGGTCGATCACGGCATCGACAAAGCCACGCTCCGCTGCCGGCCACGGTGTGAGAAAGGTCGCTTCGTAGGCATCTTGGAGCGGCTTGCGGTCCTCGGGCGAGGCGCGCCGATGGAGGATCTGCACTGCCCCTTGCGCTCCCATGACTGCCACTTCGGCGCCCGGCCATGCAAGGCAGGCGTCATTGCCCATGCCTTTTGAGTCCATGACGATGTAGGCGCCCCCGAACGCCTTGCGCAGAATCACGCAGATGCGAGGAACGGTTGCCTCTGCGTAAGCAAATGCGAGCTCGGCACCGTGGCGGATCATCCCCCGCCATTCAAGGTCCTTGCCGGGCAGAAACCCGGGCGTATCCACCAGTGTGAGTAGTGGAACGTTGAACGCATCGCAGAGTCGAACGAAGCGCGCCGCCTTCTGCGAAGCAGGAATGTCCAGCGTGCCGGCGAGGGAACGAGGTTGATTCGCCACAACGCCCACGCTTCGAGAGCCGATTCGCGTGAACATGGTGACCAACTGCGGCGCCCACCGGGGCCACAGTTCGAGCGCGTCGCCGTCGTCGGCAATGGCTCGAACAACCTCTCGCACGTCGTACGAAGCCGAATTGCGGCTCGGGACGAGGTCCTGCAGTTCGGCAATCAGCCGGTCTTCGGGATCGTCAGTTTTCCGATGGGGAGGCACCTCGTCAGCGTGATCAGGCAGATAACCGAGCAACTCCCCCACCGCCACCAGTGGATCGTCGGATTCGACTGTGCATAGGCCGCTCGCCCGGGCATGCACGGCGACTCCTCCCAGGTCCTTCAAGCTGACCTTTACTCCCGTGAACTCAGCAACCATTTCTGGTCCAGAGACGAATGCGACGGCGTCGGGGGTCATGACTACCATGTCGGCCAACCCGAGCAGGAGAGCCGGACCTGAGATCACGGGACCGGTGACGATGGCGATGACCGGAACGATCCCGAGGCAACCCGCTATTGCGGCGGCGGCACCGCCCCAGCCATGGAGCGCATCGACTCCTTCGATCACGTCCGCGCCACTCGACGCAAGTTCGAGCACCAGGGGGATCCTGAGCTCGAGGCCGAGCTCGGCTGCACCTCTCAGCTCGTCGCCATCCCTCCGGGAAAGGGCCCCCCGCCGCCGGTCAGAAACCGTCCGAGCCATGACGACTTGGCGACCGTCAATGTCACGGCATTCGACTTCGACCGTTCCGTCGACTCGCGCTCGGGTCGACAGCGTCGAGCGGTCCGTGGTGGTCATCAGATCGATCCTAGGTTCGATGAAGACCATGACTTCCAGTTGGTTCCTGTGCGGGTTACAGTAAGCGTGGATTCGGCGGAATGTGGATGATCCAACACTCCGAAAACGGCTCCAAAACAGCCAGATATCGACGTTCGCATTACTCCAGGGGGCCCCGTAGATGGCGCAGGGAATCGTCGGCCTTGACATTGGCTCAAGTGCCGTGCGCGCGGTTGAGCTCACGGTTGACGAAAGGGGCATCGCCAGCGTGTCCGCATTCGGACAAGTTGGACTCCATGAGGGGCTAGTTGTCGGCGGAGAAGTTCGCGAGAGCGCCGAAGTGGGTTCGTCGATCCGGCGACTTTGGCAGCAAGGGGAGTTCTCCGAAAAGCGAGTCCACATCGGAGTTGCTGGCCTTCGAGTAATAACCCGCGAACTCGACCTACCACTCGTGGCTCCGACCGAACTCGACAGCGCTGTTCGTTACCAAGCCGCCGACGTCATTCCTTTCCCGGTCGAACAATCGATGACCTCTGCGAAGGTCCTCCAAGAATTCAAAAGTCCGGATGGTGCTCCGATGTTGAGGGTGCTCGTCGCGGCAGCCCATCGCAGCGTGATTGACAGCGTGGTAGAAGCCGTACAGGCGGGCGGACTCGACCCAATCAGCATCGATCTCGACTCTGCCGCGATTGCTCGGTCGTTTCGAGACGATGCGTTGCAAGGTCTCGAAGCCGTGGTCTCGATCGGCTCGGCACTGACTCTCGTCGTGATCCACAAACGTGGGCAGGTTCAGTTCGTCCGGACGATCGACCTTGGTGGCCAGACGATCACCGAAGCGATAGCTGGAACATTCGACATTCCGCTCCAGGATGCCGAAATGCTCAAGTTTCGACTTGTCGATCCGACGTTTAACGACCCCAGTTCCCGAAGAGCGGGCGAAGCCGCCGTCCGAGCCATAGTCGCGGAAATCCAAAGTTCGTTGCAGTTCTTCTCTTCGCTACCAGAGCGAGAACCCATTCAAAGAATTGTGCTGACGGGTGGCGGCTCACGCGCTGCCGGTCTGCTGGACCAGCTGAGTGAGTCGTTGGCTTGGCCAGTCTTGCCAATCGTCAGTCCGCCGAACGTGGACCTCCGGCGTCTGGGCTTGACTGCTGAGCAGAGCGCCGTAATCGGTACGACTCTTCCAGTGCCTCTTGGACTGGCACTTCCTGATCCATACAGCAAGCCATTTAACCTGCTTCCTCCCGAAATCGAGGAGAAGATCGCTGCACGCAAGGTCAAGCGTTTCGTTTTCGCTATCGCTGCAATTGTCTTGGTTGTTGTCCTCGGACTCTCAGCATGGCGATTTTTGAACATTCGTTCAGCCCGGAACCAGGTGAACGCCCTGAGCTCCCAAGTTGCCACGATCCAGAATGTGGACATCCCCAAGTACAACCAAGCTGTTGCGCTAAAGAACTCAGTGGCAGCACAACAAGCGAGAATCTTGCCTGCAGTGACCGGTGAAATTGACTGGCTCGTGGTCCTGAATCAGCTTTCTCAGTATCTAACTCCGGCCGCGACGTTCTCTGGTCTAGATATGGCGCCAATACCGACAACTGCTTCTACGACTGCACCGTCGAGTACGGCCAAAACCTCGCCCGCAACTACTGAAGTGGGGACTGTCACTGGAGGCGTAACTGTCGGATCGCTCGCTGAGGTCACGACTTGGGGTCAGCTTCTTTCCAGCGCTCCCGTCTTCTTCAACGTGACGACTGGCGGTCTTTCCGCCGGCGCAGACGGTGTGTCCTTCAGTGCATCCATGAGCATCAATGCCCTCGCCACAAGTACGAGGGCGGCCCAGTTCTCCCAGGTGCTCCCATGAACAGAGCGGGACTGATCAAGGGTTTGCGAACATGGCCGGTACTGGCAACGATCGCTATCGTCGTTGTCGGACTGCTCGTTTGGCTCTTTGCCTACTTCGTCCCACAGGGCAAGAAACTCTCCTCCCTCAAAGCTTCGGAGACGCAGCTTCAATCAGAACAACTGACTCTGGAAGGCCAATTGGCCCAGCTCAAGCACGATTCGGCTGAGAGTCCAGCGCTGCTCGCGCGGCAGGCGCAACTGACAACGGCCGTGCCGCCGGATGCCGAGGTGTTCACGTACATCCAGCAGATCTCGGAAGTGGCTTCGGCGTCCGGAGTGACGATAAACAGCCTTGCTCCAGGAACAGTTGCAGCACCGACGGCCACGAGCACTTCGTCAGGATCGGCTGCTCCCAGCAATTATTCCGTCATTCCGATCACACTGGCGGTGACCGCAACATACGACTCGGAACTGAACTTTCTAAAGAACATCTACGCCATGCCCAGATTGACCGTCGTCAATTCCCTGTCGCTCTCTGGGGGTGGCCCTAAGACCACGAGGTCCACTCCGCTCGCCGTTTCGATGTCCATGACAATCTTTACTACGGCTCCAGCAACTGTGGCGCCTGCTAACTGATGGGACGGAACGCGATGAGGCAAACGAAATTTTGGATTCGCACGCCGAAGTCTCGGCCTGGCCACTTGGCAGCTGGGTGCGTGATCCTGACGATCGCTCTCGCCGGATGTGGCACGACAGCTGCAAGCACTGACAGCTCCAGTGGATCGCTCGTTCAGTCGACCACAACGACGCCAATCAACACAACGACTTCGACGACAGCGGCACCACTTCCTTCCTGCGGTGCCACACGCGATCCGCTAGACCCGACAGTCGCGGCTCCCCCAGCCAATTCGGCTGCACGCTGTTAGGAGCTAACCAACTTTCGCAGGTGCTCGAAGATCCTGGGCAAATCCGTCCGATCCTCGGCTGGCAGGACTGAAGAGCCATTCGCTCTGCAGCCCGGAGTACAGCACGACAGCGATGGCTCCAATCAGGGGCAACCACCAAGCCCACGGGCTCAGGTATTTCTCGCTCCAGTAAACGGCGAAAATGGCAGCCGCCGTCGCCGTGACGCACCGCCAACGCCCAGCCCGAAAGGCGCAGATCATGCCGAACGCCAGTGGTGGCCAAAGGTAGTAGGGCGTCATCACCGGCTCCATCAGTGACCAGCAGGCCAAGACCACGGCAGCCAACCAAAACTGTGCAACGGTACCGAGCATTCTCCTTCGGGCAAGTAGTCCTAGAGCACACGCAATAGCCAGGGCGATTAGTCGACCAGGACCAGGCGAAACGACATCGGTCAATTTGTCGGCGTGAAGAGTCAACACAAAGTGCCCGTTCAACCATTCAGCCTGGTTCACAACAGCACGACTTTCAGGTGCCAGCCGGATTGCGAGTGGCAAGAGAGGGGTTGGATGATTGATACCAGGAAACGTTGGCTGTTGAATCAGCGCGTAGGTCGCGTCATGCCACGACTGCACTAGTGGAATGACCAAGAGCACGAGTGAGGGAACTACCACTCGCGAAAGGAACCGAATCGATGAGCGCAATTCGAGGGCAACGAGCGCCACGGGCACTAAGAGGAGGGTGAAGGGCTGAAAGAGGACTGCAGCACCCAACAACCAACCACCACTTCTCCATCGATTCGAATAGCACGCAAGTAGCGCGTAGACAGCAAAACTAAGGGCGACCGCGTCTTCTGGATGTCCCCAGACAACGATGACCGGCCACAGCAATACCGCTTGAGCGCAACAAAGCACCAACCTGCGCCGTCTAGGTACCTCTAGAAATTCGGCGGCGGCATCCAGAGCGACAAGTGCACTTCCCCCACACAAGAGGCTTACAAGATCAAGCATCGGCCATGCAGTTGGGTGCGGATTGGCCCATGGGAATGACTCGGAGAGTCCAAAATGTGACGCCAGCACAGCGAAGGGCGACAGAAGGACGGCCAGACCAGGCGTGGTGATATAGCCAGTCCCGCGAGCATAGATGTCGCCGAGGTCTCCCCAGCCGATGTAATGAGCTGCGCGGAATGAGCCCCAGATATCGCCGGGCTGCATCCAGAATTGGTGGTGAAGGACCAAGGGGGCCCAGAGCGCACTGTAAAGCAAGCCGACGGCCACAAAGAGCGCCGCAACCGAGAGGCCGATTCGGCGCCGCATCAACGCTGCGTGAACACCCATCATCTCATCACGCGACGGATATCGGAAACGTTGAGCAGCCACAGCTCCGCTGGGATCAGCATTGCTTCCGCCTCACTCAGATCTCCCTTGAGGTAGAGACATGATTCGGGCCCGAGCCGGTCGCGTCGACCAACTCGGACCCGAATCGGAGTCCTGCTAAATCAGCTGAATCAGGTGGGATAGCTGGAAAGGAACGTCAGGCCTGTCGTAAGAGCCGCAGCCCCGCAGGTGACGGTGGTCGACGTGGGGTACGAGCTGTAGTAGTCCCCTTGCTTAGCCACCGTCATGTTGGCGCTCAACCCAGTCGGAGGATTGGTTGCTGTCTGATCGTCCACCGCAACCCAGCAGGTGCCGCTTTGCGAAAGGCTAGTCATGACGATCGTGCCATTGTCGGTCGAAACTGCAACGCTGACCGTGTTCGACGGAGAAGAAGTTGCCGTGCCCGTCGTGAACGACAGTGAAGGCTCTGCGGTATTCAGCGCCGTGGTGATTGCCGTCGGGTAACTTCCATTGTTGTTTGCCGAGACCGTCTTCGCCACGATCAAAGCGTTCGTCAGATTCGACTGCGACGCTCTGTCCTGAGCGCCACCCTTGACGCCAAGGAATGTCGGAATGGCGATTGCCAGCAAGATAGCCAGAATGAGCAGCACGACCATCAGTTCGATGAGTGTGAAGCCCTCTTCGGACTCTTCACCGAGACGCTCTGCGTTCCGGTGAGCAAGGCGCTCACGAAGCTGTGAGACCTTAGAAGTTGTGGTCGTGTGCATGTCCCCCCTTACGAGGTCACAAAAGTCTGAATAGGAATTTGCATTGTGAGTCAATGACTCACGGGTATCGTATCCACTCTGTCACTCGAATGCAATATATCTTTTGTGCGAGTTTCGCTGTGGCTTGCGCAGGTTGTGGATAAATGGAACTGCGGCCGAGAAAACTGCTCTCTCCAATGACACTTTCGGATTAGGACACCTTACCAAGGGAACTTCTAGGAGTATCCTCGCCTCCGACGATCAGTCGCCTACGATTGGCCTCGAGCGCGGAGCATTGCCGCTCCTCCGAAGGGGAGAAACCCACGTGACCACACCGAGCCAGCCCAACCGCCACGGGGCGCAGGATGCCGCTGACCTGATCAGGTCTGTTGCCCTCTCCTCTGCCCGCCTCTGGGAAGAGGTTCTTGAACGACTCGGTAGAGTCGAACGGGCGCAGGTCGAGCTCGCCACGATCGTTTACCGCATTCAGGCGCAACTCCCAGCCGGACAGAGCGGGTATCCCGACGCCGATGAGTCCTCCGTGCTTGCGCAGCCGGGCAACCGATCTGCGATCGATTCGGGCAGTTCGTGGACTGAGCACCATGACGAGGTCACCGGCTTTGCCGGCGGCGCGGTGGCCTTCGACGAGGTGAACGCCCAAACGCTGTCCCCGGCGCCGCCGCCCCCGCCGGCCGGATTTGCTCCTGACCCCGGCGCACAAATCTGGCCCGCCGCTTCCGGCTTCGAGGACGCGGACTCCGGGGTCGGTGCCCCTCCCCCACCTCCGCCGGCCGGATTCGCCTCACCCGACTCGGACCCGTTCGGCGACCTCTTCGCCGATCGGCCTGCGGAGCCTCAGCTCGCACCGCCGGCCCCAGACCAGGCGCCTCCTCCCCCCCCGGGGTTCGGCACCGTCGCTGTCGACGCCTCCTCCGGGCCCGCCGTGCCGCCGCCGCCGCCAACCACCGGATTCGGTGGTCCGGTCAGTGACCCCGCTCTGCCGCCGCCGCCTCCCGGTTTCGGCTCGGCAGAGGCGCAACTCCCACCTCCCCCGCCTGGATTTGGGGCGGTCAGTGACGTCGACCTCCCGCCGCCTCCTCCGGGGTTCGGTTCGGTGTTCGAGGCGACTCCTCCGCCGCCCCCGCCTGGATTTGGGCCCGGCAGTGAGTCAAGCCTCCCGCCACCGCCGCCCGGGTTCGGCGCCGTAAGTGAGACGGAACTTCCTACGCCCCCGCCAGGGTTCGCAGCCCCGACTCAGTCCGACATTCCGGACTTCGGTTCGGTGCCGGCGGTGAGCCACGAGCCGACAAGCGACAACGCTGGTCCCGCTCCCCTGCCCGCCTACGGATCGACACCGAAGCCGTCGTCAGGGCCACAGGGCTTCGACATGAGCGACCTGTCTGGACCTGACGCAATCGGCGGCCAGCCCGCCGGGGTGCCAGAAGCGCCGCAGGCCCCCCTTCCTCCCCCGCCGCCAGGCGGCTTCTCCGCTGCTCCTGCGTCAGGTGACGACCAGCCCCCCATCACCCCAGACTTCTTCGCCCGAGCCGGCCGCAAGCGCCACTAGGTCGAGGCGGGTCCCCACAACTGAGACCCATGGGCCTCATTGCGATCTAAAGAGAACCATCAGTGAGTTCCGGGCGACGCCATGGCCCGGAACGGCCACCCGACTTCTCCCAGAGACAGACCTGCTCGATCGTCATTGTGCGGTCCGAGGACTTGCACATGTCATAGACGGTGAGTGCCGCCACCGTGCAGGCGGTGAGGGCCTCCATCTCGACGCCGGTGCGGTCGACGGTCTCGACATGGGCCTCGACCTCGACGTAGTCGTCGCCGATCGAGAAGTTCACCGTCACCGATCCGACCAACACCGGGTGGCACATCGGCACCAGGTCCGAGGTCCGCTTGGCAGCCTGGATGCCGGCGATGCGGGCCGCGGCGAGGACGTCACCCTTGGTCATGGCGTTGTTGGCGACCTTGTCGGTCGTCTCGGGCAACATCGTCACGCGACATCGGGCGAGGGCCCGGCGGTGTGTGGGTTCCCTGGGCGTGACATCGGTCATGCGGGCACCGCCGAGGGGGTCAAGACGAGTCAGGCTGCGATCGGACACCTGCGTAGTCTACGGCCTGGCCGAATGGCAGCACCTCGATCGGGAACCGCGCGCTAGCATTAGCAGTCAGAGACCGAGAGTGCTAGCAGCGTGCGGCGGTTCGTCGTCGCCGACTCACTGGGATCAAAGGACATCGAATGCCCACCTATGAATACGCCTGTACCTCGTGCGGCCAGCACGTCGAGGCAGTCCAGAAGTTCACCGACGACCCGCTCTCCGAGTGCCCACACTGCGGGGGGCCGCTGCGCAAGGTGTTCGGCTCGATCGGCATCGTGCTGAAGGGCAGCGGCTTCTACAAGAACGACAGCCGTACCTCGCAGGGCGCAAAGAGCCTGTCCGCCACGTCTTCCTCCTCGGACGGTGGAGGCGAGAGCACGACGAAGGAGTCCGCCAGCAAGGACGGCGCCTCGACTACGACGCCGGCCTCGACGTCCACCAGCAGCGAGGGCTCGTCACCCAAATCCGAGCCCGCTGCCACCCCGAAGGCCGCCTCGACCTAAGAGACGAGCTGGCTCAGTCGCCGCTCAGTTGCATGTCGGCGATGGCGAGCGTCTGGCCCGCTGCGATCCCGGGCAACCACTGGAGGTCGCTGCCGATGTGGAGGATCGACTGCAGCATGCGCTGGAGTGTCGATGCGACCGTGACCTCGCGTACCGGCTCGGCCAGCTTGCCGTCTCGGATCATGAGCCCTTCGGCCCCGACCGAGAAGTCGCCGCTCACCGCGTTCACCCCCGAGTGCACGCCGGTCACCGACTGGACGAAGAGCCCTTCGCCCACCGAAGCAAGGACGGCGTCCTGGTCGAGGTGGCCTGGCTCGAGCACGAGCGCACGGCAACCCGCTCCCGGGGTGCCGGCGTAGCCGCCGCGCACCGCCGAGCCTGTCGATGTGGTGCCCCCTCGGCGAGCCGAGACGGTGTCGTAGAGGAATCCCTGCAGCACGCCAGCTTCGATGAGGGCGTTGCGTCGGCACGCCAGACCCTCGGCATCGTAGGTGGCCGCCCCGTAGGCGCGTGGGTCGGTCGGGTCATCGACGAGGGTGACCGACGGGACGGCGATGCTCTCGCCGAGCCGACCGGCGAAGAATGACCTGCCCTTCACCACCGCCTCGCCGGACATCGCCGAGGAGATGACCGACAACAGCGTGGACACGACCCGTGGGTCGAACACAACGGTGCAGCGGCCGGACTTCGCCTTGGTGGCGCCCAACATCCGCACGGCTCGGAGCACCGCGTCATGGGCGGCGACGTCGGGGTCGAGTGAGCCTGGGCCCCGCCCGACGCTGAAGCCACCACCGGTCTGGCTGTCTGCGCCCTCGCCGGCAATCGCCGACACCGAGAGGAAGGCCGAGGTCCGCCTCGTGAACGCCGTGATGCCGGTCGTCGACGCAAGTGCCACTTCGACGCTGCCGTCGCCGTAGTCGGCTGAGGAGACCTGGCGAATGTGCGGGTCCGCACCCCGCACCGCTCGCTCGAGCTCGAGTGCCATCGCCACCTTCTCTTGGGTCGCGAGCTTCTCGAGCGTCTCGTCCCAGAGGTCCACCTCGACGGCGGCGCGGCCGTCGGGCTCGGCGAGGACCACGTCGGGGTCGGGCGTGGCGTAGCGCGCGTTGTCCCGCGCCTCGGCCAACGTGGCGTCGACCACGTCGGCGTCGAGCGAACCCGCCCAGGCAAAGCCGAGCCGGTTGCCCTCGCCGGACTCCCCGGGGAGGATCACCCGGATGCCGACGCCGGCGGAGGTGGCAGACGAGAGTGACTCGACCTCGCCGTCGAACACCCGGATCTCGGTGTCGTGGCCACGGGCGAGGTACGCCTCGACAGCCTCGCTGCCCTCGGCGCGCTCGACGATCGTGCGGGCGAGGTCGGGAAGCTCGCTCATGCTGCGGTCCCGCCGACCGTCACCCCGCTGATGCGCAACGTCGGTTGGCCGCACCCGACCGGGACGCTCTGGCCATCTTTGCCGCAGGTCCCCGGCGTCGTGGCGAAGTCGGTCGCCACCGCATCGATGCGTCGCAAGACCTCGGGGCCGTTGCCGATGAGGTTGGCGTCGCGCAACGGCTCGGTGATGTGGCCGTTCTCGATCAGATAGGCCTCCGTCGTGCCGAAGACGAAGTCGCCGGTCGTGGTGTTGACCTGCCCGCCGCCGAGTTTGGCGACGTAGACCCCCTTCGGGGTCTGGGCCACGATCTCGTCGGGATCCGACTCGCCGGCGAGCACGAACGTGTTGGTCATCCGAACCATGGGCAGGTGCTGGTAGCTCTGCCGCCGACCGTTCCCCGACGACAGCCGGCCTTCCTTGCGTGCACGCAGCCAGTCCCACATGTAGTCCGTGAGCACCCCGTTTTCGATCAGGACATTGCGTGCGGCGGGGCGGCCCTCGTCGTCGACCCGAAATGCGCCCCACTCGCCGCCGACGGTGCCGTCGTCGACGAGGGTGACCAGGGGGCTCGCCACCATCTGGCCGATCTGGCCGACATAGACCGAGGTGTCTTTCACGATGTGGTCGGCCTCAAGCCCGTGCCCGCATGCCTCGTGGAACAGGATCCCGCCGCTGCCGCCGGCCAGCACGACGGGAAGCTCGCCCGAGGGGGCGGGCCGGGCGCTGAGCTTGGACAGCGCCCGTCCGGCGGCGACCCTTGCGATCTCGTCGACATCGACGCGTTCGAACACCTCGAAACCCTCGGTGCGCGCCAGGGACTCGTAGCCGGTCTGCATGCCGGTGTCACCCGTCGCGATGCACACGACGCTGAATCGGGTGCGGACCAGGTCGTCTTCGGCCAGCAGCCCGTCCGAGTTGGCGATCAGCACCCGGCGGCGGCTGTCGCCGTAGCCAACCTGCACCTGGGAGATGGCGTCGCCCGTCGAGCGGGCGGCATCGTCGGCCCTTCCGAGCAGCTCGAGCTTGGTGGCCTTGGTCACCGACTCGGGCATCTCGGTCGCGGTCGGCCCGACTGCGGAGCGGGCACCCAGAACCACTGTGCGCACGCCGCTGCCGCCTTCGCGTGCAACGGCGGCTGCCGCCTCGGCGGCGGCCAGCAGCCCCGCCTCGGAGAGATCCGCAGTGTGCGCGAAGCCCGTCGTCTCGCCAACGACCACCCGGATGCCCGCGCCGCGCTCGCGGCCGCTCGAGAGCTCCTCGATGCGGCGGTCGTCGAGCGCCGCTCCCTGGGACTGGCGGTCCTCGGCGAAGATCTCGGCCATGTCACCCCCCCGGGCGAGGGCCTCGTGGAGCACTCGTTCGAGGACGGGGGATTCGATCAACGCAGCGTCGCTCACGGGCGGTATCGTAACCGCCGTGTCTCGTTCCACCTCCGGTGTGCCGGCGCCAAACGACCCGCAGCCCGCTGTCGGACTCTGCGCCAGCGTCGAGCTGCTCGTCACCGACGCGGACACCGCCCTGGCCTTTCATTCCGGTGACGTGCCCGTTCTCGGCACACCGCGCCTCGTGGCGCTGTGCGAGGAGGCCAGCTGCAAGGCACTCGCCGACCATCTGGCCGAGGGTCGGACGTCGGTCGCTTCACGGGTGCAGTTCGACCACCTGGCGCCGGTCGGCGTCGGGAGTGTGGTGAGAGCGGAGGGCACGCTCGAGCGGGTCGAGGGTCGGCGCTTGATCTTCACCATCACCGCCAGCCGACCCGACGGCGGCGGGCTTGTCGGTGCGGGCCGTCTGACGCGGGTCCTCGTCGACCGCTCCACCTTCCTCAACAAGCTGGCGCCACGGGCACAATCCTGAACCGCCAGGGCCCGCCGCAGGGCGGACCTGGTGAGGGGCCGGCAGCGGCACTCGCGCCCCTGATTGCCTCGTTCGTCGTCTTCGGGATGTTCTGGGGCACCTGGGCGGTGGCACTCGCCAACGTGCAGGCGACCTTCGGTCTTTCCGACGGCCAGCTCGGGATCCTCCTGGCGGTCTCCATCGCCCTGGCCGGCATCACCGGAGCGGTGATCAGCCACCACGCGGAGCGGTTCGGGAGCGGCCGCATGCTCGCCGGCGCGCTCGGCGTGTGGGCGGTGCTGCTCGTCGGCGCCGGCCTGGCACCGACGCTGGCCTTCTTCGTGGTCGCCTTCGGCCTCACCGAAGTGGCGGGGGGCTGCGTCGACACCGCCATGAACGCGGCGTCGGCCGCCCGGCTGATGGGTCGTCCCGGGGCACTCGTGCGGTTCCACGCGTTCTTCAACACCGGCGCCCTCCTCGGCGCCGCTGTCGCCGGCATTGTGCTCCACGCCGGCATCTCCTGGCGATGGTTGTGGCCGACTCTGGCGCTCGTGGCGGCCGCCCTGGCCGTGTGGACCCGTCGAACGGTCGGCGAGGCGACGCTCCCCGCCCTGCCCACGGGACTCGCCCCGGGGGCCTCGGGCGACGGGGGCGATACCCGGGGGCCGCTGCGGCGGCTGCGCCGCGACGGCCTCCTGCTCCTCTTGTTCATCTTCGCTCTGGCCGAGGTCACCGAGGGGGGCGTGGACACGTGGGGCGTGCTGTACCTTCGGACCCACCTCGCCGCCGGCGTCCTGCTCGGGGCGGGCGCGTACGTGGTCGGCCAGTCGGTCGCCGCCCTCACCCGGGGGGCCGGCGGTCCCGTGCTCGGTCGTCTGTCGCCCCGGATCGCCCTGGTCGTCGGCGGCTCGATCGCCTCCGCCGGCATCCTGGTCGAGTCGGTCTCGCCCGACGCCGTGGTCGCAGCCGTGGGTCTCGCACTCGGTGCGGCCGGCGCATCGCTCTTCTGGCCCCTCGTGATGAGCGACGTCTCGAGGGTGGCATCACGGCCGACATCGGCGGTCGGGACCTTCACCGGGGCGGGCTACTGCGGCCTGGTGGCCGGGGCCCCGTTGGTGGGCTGGGTCTCGGACACCTACGGCCTCAACCGGGGTCTCCAGGTCCTGGCCGGGGCGGCCGCCCTGGTCGCGCTCACTTCGCTGTTCAGCCCGGCCCTCAGCCCGCACACCAAACGCGGGGGCTAGCCTGCAGAGTGCCGCCTCTCGCCGGTCACTCCCCTAGCATGATCCACATCACATGATCCTCCCCACCATCGAAACACCCTCTGACCTGCGCTCCCTCTCGCCTGCTGAACTCGACACGCTGGCGGCGGAGATCCGGGCGTTCATCGTCGAATCGGTGACGACGACGGGCGGGCACCTCGGCTCCAACCTGGGCGTCGTCGAGCTCGCGCTGGCGCTACACCGGGTCTTCAACTCCCCCACCGACGCCATCTTGTGGGACACCGGCCACCAGGCCTACATCCACAAGCTGCTCACCGGCCGCCGCTACGGCTTCCGGGACCTGAAGAAGGCCGGCGGCCTCTCGGGCTACCCCAACCGCGCCGAGTCCGAGCACGACTGGATCGAGAACAGCCACGCCTCGACCGTCCTCTCCTACGCCCACGGTCTGGCCAGCGCGTTCGAGCTTGGAGGCGAAGCCGTCGGCCACGGCGGCGATCGCCGGGTGGTGGCGGTGATCGGCGACGGCGCCCTCACCGGCGGCATGGCCTACGAGGCCCTCAACAACCTCGGCCACTCTGGCCGCCGGGTGGTGGTCGTCCTCAACGACAACGGTCGCTCCTACGCACCGACGGTCTCGCACCTCTCGCAGAGCCTTACCAGCCTCCGGCTGCACCCGACCTACATCCAGACCCGCCAGCGGCTGCGCACCATGCTGCGTGAGCTGCCGGCGGTCGGCGAGCTCGCGTACTCGGGCGTCCACGGCGTCACCAGCGCGCTGCGAGAGCTGGTCGCCCCCCACACCTTCTTCGAGGCACTGGGCGTGCGCTACGCGGGACCGATCGACGGACACGACATCCCCCAGCTCGAGCAGGCACTGCGTAACGCGGCCGAATGGGACGGACCGATCGTCGTCCACGTCCTCACCCAGAAGGGGCGGGGCTACGCGCCCGCCGAGGAGGACGAGGTCCAGCGCCTCCACGACGTGAAGGCCATCCGGATCCCGTCGAACGACAACATCGTGGGCAGCGCCGTGGGCTCGGCCACCGGCTCGTCCGAGGCCACCGATATCGGCGCCCACGACACCGTGCTCGCCGCCGAGGACCCCGCGCGCGTCCGGCCGGTGACTTACACCGACGCCTTCACCAGGGCGTTGCTGCGCGAGGCCGAGCAGCGCCCCGAGATCGTCGCTCTGACCGCGGCGATGCCCGGGCCGACCGGTCTGCTCCCCTTCGAGGCCCGATTCCCCGAGCGGTTCTTCGACGTCGGGATCGCGGAGCAGCACGAGCTGACCGCTGCGGCCGGCATGGCCATGGGCGGCCTGCGACCCGTCGTCGCCGTCTACTCGACGTTCTTCAGCCGGGCCTTCGACCAGGCCAACCTCGACATCGGCCTGCACCAGCTGCCGGTCACCCTTGTCTTCGACCGCGCCGGCATCACCGGCGACGACGGCCCGAGCCATCACGGCCTCCTCGACATGGCCCTGTGCCTGAGCATCCCGGGCATGGCGGTGTTCGCCCCCTCCTCGGCCGAGGAGCTCGAGGCGATGGTACCGACGGCCCTGTCGCTCGACGGGCCCGCCGCCATCCGCTTCCCGAAGACGCCGCCGCGCCACGTGGCCCCAGAAGAGGTCGGCGACGGCATGTCGGCCAAGCTGCTCCGTTCAGGCGACGACTCGGTCTGCCTGATCGGTATCGGCAAGCTGCTCGGCGCCTGCCTCGAGGCTGCCGACGAGCTCGAAGCCGCAGGCGTCGACGCCACGGTGTGGGACCCGCGGCTCGTCTGCCCGGCGGACCCCGCCATGCTGCGAGACGCCCTCGGCCACGGGCTCGTGGTCACCGCCGAGGACGGCGTCCGCATGGGTGGGGCCGGCATGTTCCTCGTCGATGCGATGACGACAATGGCGCGCGAGGAAGGCCTGGCCATGCCCTCGGTGCGCGTGCTCGGCGTCCCCCGCGAGTTCCTCGCCCAGGCCCACCCCGACGCCATTCTCTCCTCACTCGGGCTCGACGGGCCCGGGGTCGCCCTGTCGGTCCGCCAGGAGCTCGCCCGCCGCCGGTTCCTCACCGATCGCGCTGCGGACACCTTCGGTGGCGCCGTCGCCTCCGACGACTGAACCCGGCGGGGTGGCGGGTGCGGCTCAGTCCTTGTTGGCCCCGTGCGCGCGCACGAAGTCGTTGACCGCGTAGTAGGCGTCGATCGACTCGCCGGCGTCCCCCCAGAAGCCGTCGAGCACGTCGTAGGCCATGAGCCCGGCGGAGACGAAGTGGTTGTTGACGTCGGTGATCTCGAGTTCGCCGCGCCCGGAGGGCTCCAGGGTCTTGATGATGTCGAACACCTCGGGCGTGTAGCAGTAGATGCCGGTCACGCCGTAGTCGGACGGGGGGCTCTCGGGTTTCTCGATGATCTCGGTCACCCGGCCGCTGTCGTCGAGAGCCGGCACCCCGAGGTGGCGGAGATGCTCGGGCTCGGTCACCTCGGTCAGCAGGATGCGCGCCCCGGTCGGGTTGGCCCGGAAGGCGTCGACCATCGGGCGGATCGAGCGCTCGACCACGTTGTCGGCCAGCATCACGAGCACCGGCTCGTGGTCGCAGAACTGCTCGGCCAGGCCGAGCGCCTCGGCGATACCACCGGGACGCTCCTGGTAGCCGTAGGAGAGGCGGTCGATGCCGAACTCATGACCGTTGCCGAGGAGGCGCAGGAACTCGCCGGCATGGATCCCGCCGGTCACGAGCATGAGCTCGGTGATGTCGGCCTTGACCAGCGCCTCGATCGCCCAGTTGATCATCGGGCGGTCGTAGATCGGCAGGAGGTGCTTGTTGGTGATGCGGGTGAGCGGGAACAGGCGTGAACCCGTCCCGCCGGCGAGGAGGACACCTTTCATGGCGCAACCATAGGCGAGCGCCTGCCGGCCGCCGCCTCAGTCGAAGAGCAGTACGCCGCGTGCCACGCGGCCCGAGTGCATCTCGTCGACGACTTCACGGAAGGCCTCGAGCGGCCGGGTGAGGCTGACCAGCTCGTCGAGCAGGAGTGCGCCGCTCCGATAGAGGTCGACCATGAGCGGGATGTCGTGGTGCGGGCGGGCCGCACCGTAGCGGCAACCGAGCAGGGAGCGGTCCACGTACGCCAGGGCGTTCACGTCGACCGCCACCTCGGACCCACGCGGCGGGACGCCGATGGCGACGGCGGTCCCGCCCCAGTCGAGGGCGTCGAGCGCGCTCCGCAGCACGGCCGGATGGCCCACGCACTCGAAGGCCCAGGTCACGCCGCCCATGGGGCTGAGCGAGCCCGCTGCCGACTCTCGGTTGGGCGGGACCAAGGCGCGGATGGCTGCCGCCGCGTCGCCGGTACTGGCGTCGACGAAGTCGGTGGCGCCGAACTGGCGGCCGAGGTCCTCTTTGGCCGCCACCGTGTCGACGGCCACGATGCGCGTGGCGCCGGCGATGCGCAGGCCCTGGATGACGTTGAGCCCGACCCCGCCGACCCCGAAGACCGCCGCGGTCTCGCCTGGGCGCACCCGTGCCCGGTTCAGCACCGAGCCGACGCCGGTCAGGACACCGCAGCCGATGAGGCAGGCCGAGGTGAAGGGGATGTCCTTCGGGATGCGGACCGCCTGGACCTCTTGGATCACTGTCGACTCGGCGAAGACCGACGCGGCTGCGAAGTTGGACGCAGGTTCACCCTTGTAGGTGAACGGCGCCGAAACGTTGCCGAGCGAGCGTCGGCACCACGTCGGGTGCCCCGTGCTGCACGCCCGGCAGGTCCCACAGCTCGCCAACGTGGCGACCACCACATGATCGCCGACCTTCACCGACGCCACGTCGGCCCCGACCGCTTCGACGACGCCCGCACCCTCGTGGCCGAGCACGGCGGGAGGTGTCCACGGGATGGTCCCGTTGATGACCGACAGGTCGGAGTGGCAGACCCCGGCCGCCCGGACGCCGATGCGCACCTCCTTCGGCCCCGGGTCACGCACGGCCAGCTCGTCGCTGACCTCCACGCCCTCTCCGGTGTACACGATCCCCCGCATCAACTCCTCCTCTGCTCACGATCGACTGCCCGCGCTGCGTCGAGGGCACTTCGCTCGGCGATCACGGATGCTGGCTCGACACTGACAGCACCTCGCCGCTCAAGTAGGACGAGTAGTCGCTGGCCAGGAACACGATCACGTTGGCCACCTCCCACGTCTCGGCGCCGCGCCCGAAGAGCTCGCGCCCGCGCAGGATTGCCAGGTCATCTTCAGGAATGGCGCGGCTCAAGAACGGGTGCTCGGCCAGGCTCGGTGCGACGGCGTTCACGCGCACGCCGGCTTCGGCGGCTTCGGCGGCGGCACAGCGCGTCAGGGCCATGACGCCTGCCTTCGCCGCGGCGTAATGCGCCTGGCCGCGCTGTGCACGCCAGCCGAGGACCGATGCGTTGTTGACAATGCACCCGCTGCGCTGGGCCAAGAGGTGGCCGAGGGCCGCCCGGGTGCAGCGGAAGGTGCCGTTCAGTGTCACGTCGAGGACGCGCATCCACTGTTCGTCGGTCATGTCCACCAGCTCGACCGTCCCGCCCAGCCCCGCGTTGTGCACGGCGACGTCGAGCCGGCCGTGACGCTCGATGGTGGCGTCGAAGAGGTGGCGCACTTCGGACTCGTTGGTGACGTCGCAGGGCACACCGGACACGTCGGCGCCCGAAAGCGCAGTGAGCTCTTCGACCGTCTCTGCGAGTCGTCGCGCGTGCGCGTCCGAGACGACGACCGCTGCCCCCTCTTCGACACAGCGACGCGCCGTGGCCGAGCCGATGCCCGTGCCGGCCGCCGCCGTGACGATCACCACCTTGCCCTCGAGCAGCCCGTGTCCCCCCGGGGCGGCGGGCACCGGCGGCGGCGTGAAACCGTCACCGAGCGTCACGGCTGGCCCACCTTCACCCGCGACGACGAGGCGGAGGCCTCGACCTTGGGGTCGGGCGGCAGGCCGAGGACACGCTCGCCGATGATGTTGCGTTGGATCTGGTTGGAGCCGCCGTAGATGGTCTCGGCCCGTGAGAACAAGAAGGTGCGCTGCCCGGGCGAGAGCTCGTAGTCGGGACCCTCGAGCACCGTCGCCGCCACGCCGGCCGTGTCCACGGCGAGCTCGCCGAGCCGCTGGTGCCAGCTCCCCCAGAACAGCTTGCCGATCGATGCCTCGGGAGGGGCTACGGGACCGTCGAACCCCGAGAGGCTGCGCAGGGTGTTGCACCGCATGACCGACAGCTCGATGTAGGCCTGAGCGAGCCGTTGGCGCAGGACCGGATCGGCGTCGACGCCGCGGGCGCGTGCCAGGTCGCCGAGACGGTCGAACTCACGACGGAAGGACAGGAGGTGGCCGAGCATGCCGACCCCTCGCTCGAAGGCGAGCGTGGCGAGGGCGACCTGCCAGCCGCCGCCCACGTCGCCGACGACATTCGACGCGCCAGTGCGGGCACCGTCGAAGAACACCTCGTTGAACTCGGCTGTTCGTGTCAACTGGGTGATGGGACGGACTTCGATGCCGGGCTGGTCCATCGGGACGAGGAGGTAGGAGAGGCCACGGTGGCGGGTCGAGCCCTCTTCGGTCCTACACACGACGAAGCACCAGTCGGACTGGTGGGCGAGCGACGTCCACACCTTCTGCCCGAACAGGACCCACTCGTCCCCGTCGCGCAGCGCACGCGTGCTCACGTTGGCGAGGTCGCTGCCAGCGTCGGGCTCAGAGTAGCCCTGGCACCAGAGCTCCTCGCCGGCGACGATCGGCGGCAAGAACCGCTGCTGCTGCTCGGGCGTGCCGTACTGGATGAGCGTCGGCCCGAGGAGCCCCTCGCCGAGGATGCTGACCCGCCCCGGAGCGCCGGCGCGCACATACTCCTCGTTGAAGATCACCTGCTGGGCGATCGATGCGCCGCGCCCGCCGTGTTGGAAGGGCCAGCCGAGGCACGTCCAGCCCCCCGCGGCGAGCTCGCGCTCCCAGCGGGCCCGGACGTCGAAGCCGTAGGTCTCGTCACCAGAGCCGCCGCGGCCGCCGAGTGCGGCGTAGTCACCGATCACGTGATCGACAAGCCAGCAGCGGACCTCCTGGCGGAACGCGTCGTCCTCGGGCTGGTCACGCAGATCCATCGCCCCGGTAGCGTACCGAAGGAAGCCGCAGCATTCTGACGGTCCGTCAGAAGTAGGAGATGAAAGGACGGTGGTCGATGGCCTCGCCTGAGATCGAACTTGACGACAGCGAGTGGCGTGAACGGCTCACCGCTGCGCAGTATGAGGTCCTGCGGCGCTCGGCAACCGAGCCGGCCTGGTCGGGCGAGCTGCTTCACGTGGACGACAACGGCGTCTTCCATTGTGCGGGCTGTGGTGCCCGGCTCTTCTCGACCGAGTCGAAGTTCGAATCCGGCTCGGGGTGGCCGAGCTTCGACAGGGCGGTCGACGACGGCACAGTCCTCGAGACCACTGACTCGAGCCACGGCATGGTCCGCACTGAGATCACGTGTGCTCGCTGCGGCGGCCACCTCGGCCACGTCTTCCCCGACGGTCCGACCGACACGGGCCTCCGCTATTGCGTCAACTCGTTGGCGCTCACCTTCGAGCCCGAGGAGGGAGCCGAGTCCTAGGCCGGTCAGCCGCCGAGGCTCGTGGGCCCCGCCAGCTGCTCCTCGAGGAGCTCGAGTCCACAGAGCGCCTGTTGAGCTTCTGGCAAACAGCCGAGAGCGCAGAGCGTGTCCGCTGCGCCTGACAGCGCGTCGGCGAGCCGCCATGCCTGGTCCTTCGCGAGGATGACGGGATCGCAGAAATGGGCCTTCTCAACGCCCAGCGGCCTCCCGACACCACCAGAGCGAGAACGGCTGTGCCGAGCGACAGCGCGCAGAACGCAAGTGCCGCCCGGCCACTCGGGGTGATCGGGAACAGCTGGGGAGGCGGAAGCATCGACTTTCACCCCTCGACCTCGATGTCGTGCTCCGCATCCGGTGTCTCGCCAGCGGGCTCCCACTCCTCGGCGTGGACCCTTCGCTCAGCACGCAACACATCGGCGGTGGCGAAGCGGAGACTCGGTCCGACCTCATCAGCGACGATCTCCACCCTCGATCGACGCCCGCCCTCCTCGTTCTCCCAGCTGCGCTGCTCGAGCCGGCCCGTCACCATGACCCTCATTCCCTTCGTCAGGCTGAGAGCCACGTTCTCGGCGAGCTCGCGCCAACACACCACGTCGAAGAAGGACGTCGCCTCTTCCCAGCGGTGCGTGGTGCGATCCTGCCAGCGGCGGTTGACCGCGAGGCCAAGCAGCGTGGTGGCCTGGCCGTCCTTCGTGTAGCGAATCTCGGGTTCTCGTGTCAGGTTGCCCGTCACGGTGGTTGCGTTGGACATCTCCGCTCCTCGCTCTCGCGGGGGACCCGGGCCCACTCTCAAGGTCCCGGCACCACCCGACCGACACCGCGCCGGCACCAGGACCATGAACCCCCTACCTTGCTCGGAACCTTGCTGACGAGTTCTCGGGCTGGGCGGGTGCTCGTCGCATCGGCAGTAAGCGAATCGTGCAGTCCCACCAGCACGCAGCAACTCGCCGCCATGAGGGGTTGGAGGATCAATGCCGTAGGTCACGGATTCGTGACCACCATTCCGCGACTGTCACCCTCCTCGGCTGGTCGGAACCGCTGCGCGGGTGTGCGAACGCTATGGGGGTTGACCATCGCACAGCGCGGACACCTGGCAGCGACTGCCGCACGTATCGGCGCCGAGGAGCTGTTGTCCCGCTGCGGCGGGCTAGACGTCGAGGAAGCGGCGGATGGCCACGGCGGAGCCGGCCGAGCCGATCAGGACGCCGACGACGACGACCACCAGCTGGGTCCCGAAGACCTCCCAGCCGGTCATGCGCATCTGGGTGAGCACCGCGTTGGGGTTGCTCGGGTCACCGAGGTGGTTCAGCAGGACGTGGAGCCCGAAGACGAGCCCGGCCGCCAGCAACGAGCCGATCAACCCCTGCAGCATTCCCTCGGAGATGAACGGGACCCGGATGAACCAGTTGGTGGCCCCGACCAGCTTCATCACCGAGACCTCGCGGCGCCGGGCGAAGATGGCCATGCGGATGGTGTTGAGGATCAGGACCGCAGCCGAGAGCAGGAGCACGACGGCGATCGCCAGGAACACCCACTGCAAGACGGTGATCGTCTCTTCCATGGTGTGGATCTCCTGCAGCGGGGCGGTCACCTTGTCGACGCCCGCCTGACCCGCGAACTCGCTGATCACCACCTGTGCGTCGGCGGGGTGCGTCGGCGTGCAGCGCCACGAGGTGGGCACCTGGGCCTCGGTGAGCCCGGCCGAACTGACCGCGTCCGAGAGCAGCTTCTTCGCCTCGGCGAAGTCGTAGGCGTGGTTACGGTAGACGCAGGTGTGCACGGCAGGAAGGGCCTTCAGCTGGCTGCCCACCGCGTTGATCTCGCTCGTCGAGGCGGTCGGCACCATCCAGACCGTGACCTGCGTGCCGCGCTGCCAGTCGACCTCGGCATTCGCCGCGCCCTGCTTGAGCAAAAGGGCGGCCCCGACGAGGGACAGCGAGACCGCCACCGTCAAGATGGCGGCGATCGTCATGAGGCGGTTGCGCCAGAGGTTGGCACCCGTCTCGCGCGCGACATAGTCGACCGAAACCGGCATCAGCCAACCCCACCGGCGCGTGCCTCGGGCACGAGCGCACCGGCACCGCGGTGGATGCCGTAGACGCCGCGGGCCTGGTCGCGCACGAGCGTGCCGTTGTGCAGCTCGATGACGCGTCGGCGCATCTTGTCGACGAGCACCTCGTCGTGGGTGGCCACGACGACGGTCGTGCCCGTGCGGTTGATGCGCTCGAGGAGGGCCATGATGCCCTCGCTCGTAGTCGGGTCAAGGTTCCCTGTCGGCTCGTCCGCCAGCAGGATGAGCGGCCGGTTCACGAAGGCGCGGGCGATCGCCACGCGCTGCTGCTCGCCACCGGAGAGCTCGCCGGGCAGATTGTCACGCTTGTTGGAGAGGCCGACGAGCTCGAGGACCTGGGGGACCTGCGTCGAAACCACGTGCTTCGGCCGGCCGATCACCTCGAGGGCGAAGGCGACGTTCTCGAACACAGTCTTGTTCGGCAGGAGCCGGAAGTCCTGGAAGACGCAGCCGATGTTCCGGCGCAGGTAGGGCACGCGCCATTTGGCCAGGTGGACGATGTCGCGTCCGGCCTCCCAGATCTGGCCGCGGTCCGGCAACTCCTCGCGCAGCAGCAGCCGGATGCAGGTGGTCTTGCCAGAACCCGACACCCCGACGAGGAAGACGAACTCCCCCTTGTCGATATCGATCGACACGTCGCGCAATGCAACGGTGGAGCCCTTGTAGGTCTTGGTGACGTTTTCGAATCGGATCATACGAAGTGGGGGACCGGCGATCGTTCTCGTGGCGTCATGCAGCAGCCACGGTGCGGGTTCGGGACGTCCCAATGCTAGCGGCACGGGTCAGCGAATTGCTGCCACCCCCGGACACCCCAGGTCAGCGCTGCGTTGCTTCAGCGCTGCGTTGCGTCACCGCTGCCGCGCTGACGACGCAGCTCGGCTTCGATGAAGTCGTCGATATCTCCGTCGAGCACGGCCTCGACGTTGCCGGTCTCGCGTTGTGTGCGCAGGTCCTTCACCAGTTGGTACGGCGCGAGCACGTAGGAGCGGATCTGGCTGCCCCACGCGTTGTCGGTCCGCTCGCCGCTCAACGAGTCGAGCTCGGCGCGGCGCTCCTCGCGGTTTCGCTCGGCGAGCTTGGCCGCCAGGATCTGCATGGCCTTCGCCTTGTTCTGGTGCTGGCTCCGCTCGTTCTGGCAGGACACCACCAGGCCGGTCGGCAGGTGCGTCAGCCGTACCGCCGAGTCGGTCTTGTTCACGTGCTGGCCGCCGGCCCCCGAGGAGCGGTAGGTGTCGATGCGCAGGTCTTTCTCGTCGATGTCCACCTCGTCGGAGACGTCGTCGAGGAAGGGCACGACGTCGAGTGACGCGAAGCTCGTCTGGCGCCGGCGCTGCGCGTCGAACGGCGACATGCGGACCAGTCGGTGCACGCCGCGCTCGGTGGCGAGCAGGCCGTAGGCGAAGCGGCCGCGCACGATGAACGTGGCCGAGAGGAGTCCCGCCTCCTGGCCTGGCGTCGCCTCGTCCACCTCGACGCTGAAGCCGCGGCGCTCGGCCCAGCGCTGGTACATGCGCAGCAGCATCTCGGCCCAGTCCTGCGCGTCGGTGCCGCCGGCCCCGGCGTGCACCTCGGCCACCGCGTCGCGGTCGTCGTACTCGCCCGAGAAGAGGCTCTGCAGCTCGAGCTGGCCGAGGCGGCGGCCGAGTGCGTCGACCGTCGTCTCGAGCTCCGCGCTGAGTGCGGGGTCGGGCGAGGCTGCGGCATCGCCCTCGTCGACGAGCTCGCGCAGCACCATGGCGTCGTCGAGGTCCGCGCGCAACAGCTCGAGGCGGCTGATGTCGTCGGTGATGCGACCGAGCTCGGTCGTGACCGCACGTGCCCGGTCGGCGTCGTCCCACAGGTCGGGGCGAGCCGCGTCCTCCTCGAGCTCGGCGCGGCGAGCTTGGAGATCGTCGAGTCGCAGGTACTTCTCGGCGTCAGCGAGGCGGGACGCCAGATCTTCGAGCTCAGCTTCGAAGTCCCGGTGCTCGCCCGCCGCCGGCTCAGGCGGCGCCATGGCAGAACTTGAACTTCTTGCCGCTGCCGCACCAGCAGGGATCATTGCGGCCGACCTTGCGTTCGGCCGGCTTGGCGCCCGACGCCGCAGGGGCGGTCGGTCGGGCCGGGGCCGCTCGTCCCGGGCTCGGCGTGGCCGGGGCCGGGGCCGGGGATGGTGTCGGAGGCAGCAGTCCGCGCTTGGCTGAGCGGGCGGGGGCGGGGCCCACGTCATCGGGTGCGGCCCCGATGGCACCGGGGGCGACGGCCTGCATGGGGTCGACGAAGGTGCCGCGCTCGGCGAGCAGCTGGCCGGCAAGCACCGACTGGTCGACGACCGGGTCGTCGGCCGCCTCGTAGACCGCCTGGGACAGGTTCGGCTCGGCCGCCGGCTCGACCAGGGCCTCGACGTGGAGGACGTAGCGGAGATAGTCATCGTCGATGGCGTCGAGCAGCTGGCCGAACATCGAGAAGCCCTCTCGCTGCCACGCGACGAGCGGATCCTGCTGGCCCATGGCACGCAGGTTGATGCCCTCGCGCAGGTAGTCCATCTCGGCGAGGTGGTCACGCCAGCGCTGGTCGATGACCTGGAGCATCACCTCGCGCTCGACCTGGCGGGCGGTCTCCTTGCCGCCGGGCAGCGATGCCGAGTGCTCTGCGTAGTAGGCGAGTGCCTCGTCGAGCAGGCTCTCGCGCAGCACCTCGGTGCTCGAGGCCTCGGCCAGGTCCTCCAGCACGAACTTGGTCGGGTAGTACTGCTGGACCTCGGCGAGCAGCCGGTCGAGCTCCCAGTCTTCGGGGTAGTCGCTCGGGCACGCCGACGCGACGAGGGACTCGATGGCGCCGTCGAGCAGCTCGCCGGTGCGCTCTTCGAGGTCTTCGCCGTCGATGACCTGGAGCCGAAGCGCGTAGATGACCTTGCGCTGTTCGTTCATGACCTCGTCGTACTTGAGCACTTCCTTGCGGGTCTCTGAGTTGCGCCCCTCGACCGTGTTCTGCGCCCGCTCGATGGCCTTGGTCACCATCTTCGCCTCGATGGGGACGTCCTCGGGGAGGGCCCGCCCCATCACCCAGTTCATCGCCCCGGTGGCGAACAGCCGCATCAAGTCGTCTTCGAGGCTCAGGTAGAAGCGGCTCTCGCCGGGATCGCCCTGGCGCCCGGCACGACCACGCAGCTGGTTGTCGATGCGGCGGCTCTCGTGTCGCTCCGAGCCGAGCACGTAGAGGCCCCCCGCCTCGCGCACGGCGTCGCCCTCCGCTGCGCAACGCTCCTCGAATTCGGTCTTCAGGGCGGCGAGCTGGCCGCTCCCCTCGTCGGTCTCGACGTCGATGCCCGAAGCATGGGCCTCATGGACGGCGAGCAGCTCGGGGTTGCCGCCCAAGATGATGTCGACGCCACGGCCGGCCATGTTGGTGGCGACGGTCACCGAGCCGAGGCGGCCGGCCTGGGCCACGATCTCGGCCTCACGGAAGTGCTGCTTGGCGTTGAGGACCTCGTGGGGCACGCCGCGCTGGTCGAGCAGGCGGCTCAACAGCTCGGACTTGGCGACCGAGGCGGTGCCGACGAGCACCGGCTGGCCCTTCTCGCGCCGCTCCTCCAGGTCGTCGGCGACGGCGTTGAACTTCGCCTCTTCGGACTTGAAGATGAGGTCGGGCTCGTCGAGTCGGTTGAGTGGCTTGTTGGTCGGGATCGGGACCACCGAAAGGCCGTAGGTGCCGGCGAACTCGCCGGCCTCGGTCTCGGCCGTGCCGGTCATGCCGCCGAGCTTCTCGTAGAGGCGGAAGTAGTTCTGGAGCGTCACCGTCGCCCAGGTGTGGTTCTCCTCTTTGATGCTGACGCGCTCTTTGGCCTCGACCGCCTGGTGCAGGCCCTCGGACCAGCGTCGGCCGTCGAGGGTGCGCCCGGTGAACTCGTCGACGATCTTCACCTCGCCGGCGTCGACGAGGTAGTCCTTGTCGCGCTTGTAGAGCTCCTTCGCTCGCAGCGCCTGGTTCAGCTGGTGGACGTAGTTGATGGAGACGGCGTCGTAGATGTTGTCCACGCCGACGGCTTGCTCCACCTTCTCGATGCCCGCCTCGAGCGGGACGACGAGGCGCTTCTCCTCGTCAACCTCGTAGTCCTTGTCGCGCACGAGGGTGCGGGCGATGCTGGCGAACTGGTAGTAGAGCTTGGCCGCCTCGTCGGCCGGCCCCGAGATGATGAGCGGGGTCCGGGCCTCGTCGATCAGGATCGAGTCGACCTCGTCGATGATGGCGAAGATGTGGCCGCGCTGGGCCATGGTCTCGCGCGAGCGAGCCATGTTGTCGCGCAGGTAGTCGAAGCCGAACTCGGTGTTGGTGCCGTAGGTGAGGTCCGCGGCGTAGGCGGCGCGCTTGTCCTCGGGCTCGGTCATGTCGGGGCCGACGCGCCCGACGGTGAGGCCGAGCCAGCGGTGCAGGCGGCCCATCCACTCGGCGTCACGGGTGGCCAGGTAGTCGTTCACGGTGACGACGTGCACGCCCCGGCCTTCGAGGGCGTTCAGGTACACCGGCAGGGTCGAGACGAGCGTCTTGCCCTCACCGGTCTTCATCTCGGCGATCCATCCGAAGTGCAGCGCCATGCCACCCATGAGCTGGACGTCGAAGTGGCGCTGGCCGAGCACGCGCCACGCACCCTCGCGCACCACGGCGAACGCCTCGATCAACAGGTCATCGAGCGTCTCGCCCTCATCGAGTCGCTCCCGGAACTCCGCCGTCTTGGCCTGGAGCTCTTCGTCGCTCAGCGCCTCCATCTCAGGCTCGAGCGCGTTGACGAGCGGCACCAGCTCCGCCAGGCGGCGGACCTTCTTGCCCTCCCCCGCCTTCAAGACTTTGGTGAACACGCTCATGACGTTGCAATCCTAACTGTCGGGGGGCGGGCGCCCTCTGCGGCGCATGCCCCGACCGAAGCGTCGACGAAAGGTGGGCTGCGTGCGGCTGACCTGGTCTTTGACCCCACACTCGCCTGCAGCGGGGCTCACGGTCCGGCGCCGGCGGCCACGAAGGCCCTACGACGCCGCAACGGACCGCATCCCCCCGTCACCGCTGGCCCCGTCGGTCGGGGACGCACCGGGCAGGGCTTACCTCTAAATCGCACCATGCTCAGCAACCAGGAGTTGCCTTACGTGGGTCGTTTCGCCTGCGACTGGCCTCGACTTGCAACCACAGACCCGCACGCAGCCCACGTGCAGCTTACCCGTCCACCGCCAGAGTGGCGGCTGCGGTGCGCCTCTCAGGCGAGGGCGTCGGCGAGGTACTTGCCGACGTGGTCCGTCTCGACGAGGAAGGCGTCGTGGCCGTAGATGGAGTTCACCACCCGCACGCTCGGGCGCGTCGGCAGGAGTGCGGCCAGCTCGGCCTGCTCGGCGGGGCGGTAGAGGCGGTCCGAGTCGACGGCGATGACCGTCGGCGCGGCCTGCACGCGCTCGAGGGCGGCACCGAGGCCGCCCCGGGCCCGCCCGACATCGTGGTGGTTCATGGCCCGCGAGAGCACCACGTAACTGTTCGGGTCGAAGCGCTGGGCCAGTTTCTCGGCCGCGTGCTCGAGATAGCTCTCGACGGCGAAGCGGCCGCCAAAGGCCGGGTCCTCGCCCTTCTGGGCGCTGCGCCCGAAGCGCGAGGCGAGCTCAGCATGCGTGCGGTAGGAGACCTGCCCAATCCGCCGGGCCACGCCCATGCCCGCCACCGGGCCCTCGCCGCCGATCTGGTCGTAGTAGTCCCCGCCGCGGAACGACGCGTCGACCTCGATGGCCGCGATCTGGGTGGAACACAGGGCGATCTGCTCGGCAGTGGCCGATGCGCCGCACGCCAGCACGATGAGCCGCTCCACCCGCTCGGGCGCCATGACCGCCCACTCGAGGGCGCGCATCCCGCCCATGGAGCCGCCGACGACGGCGGCCCAGCGCCCGATGCCGAGCGCGTCGGCGAGGGCGATCTCGACGGCGACCTGGTCGCGCACGGTGATGAGTGGGAACCGCGAGCCGAACGGGGCACCGTCGGGGGCGGGCGACGAGGGGCCCGTCGTCCCCTGACAGCCGCCGAGGACGTTGGGGCACACCACGAAGTAGCGGTCGGTGTCGATCGCCGCGCCGGGGCCGAGGAGCGGGTCCCACCAGCCGGCTTCGGGGTGGCCCGGTCCCCGTGGCCCGGCCGCGTGGCTGTCCCCGGTCAGGGCGTGGAGGACGAGCACGGCGTTCGTGCGCTCGGCGTTGGGGGTGCCCCACGTCTCATAGGCCACCTGGATGGGCAACGCGCCGCCGAGCGACTCGCCGTACTCGAGGTCGATCGGTGCTGCGGTGGCCACCTCGACGAAGCGGCGGTCGCCCGCCGGGTCGCCCGGCTCCCACGCCCGCGCGCTCATCGACGTGCCCCCGGACGCGCCCGTCGGGGGGCGCAGCGGCCCCCTCGACGCACCGTGTTCGGGGGCCGTGCCGTGGTGCTCCTAGGATTTCGCAGCCCGGAAGCCCGCGTCGAGGTCGGCCAGGATGTCGTCGACGGACTCGAGCCCGACGGACAGGCGGACCAGGTCGGGGGTGACCCCGGCCGTCGCCTGCTCGCTCTCGGTGAGCTGCGAGTGGGTGGTCGTGGCCGGGTGGATCACGAGGCTGCGCACGTCGCCCACGTTGGCCAGGTGGCTGTGGAGCTCGAGCGCCTCGACGAAGTTGCGCCCGGCTTCGGCACCCCCCTCGATGCCGAACGACAGGATCGATCCCGCCCCGCGCGGCAGGATCTCCTGGGCCCGGGCATACCACCGGGAGCTTTCGAGGCCGGGGTAGTTGACCCAGCTGACCTCGTCACGCCCGGTCAGGAACTCGGCCACCGCCTGGGCGTTCGCCACGTGGCGCTCCATGCGCAGGCTCAGGGTCTCGAGGCCCTGGATGAAGAGGAAGGCGTTGAGCGGTGCGATGGCCGCCCCGTAGTCACGCAGGCCCTGGACGCGGGCCTTCGCGATGTAGGACCCCGCACCCAGCGCGTCCCAGTAGACGAGCCCGTGGTAGCTCGGGTCGGGCTCGGTGAATCCCTTGTGCCGGCCGCTCGCGCCGAAGTCGAAGCTGCCGCCGTCGACGATGATCCCGCCGATGGCCGTCCCGTGGCCGCCGATGAACTTGGTGGCCGAGTGCACGACGATGTCCGCGCCGTGGGCAAGGGGGTTGGCCAGGTACGGCGAGGCGAGCGTGTTGTCGACGATGAGGGGGACCTGGTTGGCGTGGGCCACACCGGCGATGCCGGCGATGTCCAAGACGTCGCCGCGAGGGTTGCCGATGGTCTCGCCGTAGAAGGCGCGGGTGTTCGGCCGCACGGCCGCGGCCCAGGCCTCGAGGTCGTCGGGGTCGTCGATGAAGTCCACCTCGATGCCGAGCTTGGGCAGGCTGTAGTGGAAGAGGTTGTAGGTGCCGCCGTAGAGCGACGACGACGAGACGATGTGGTCACCGGCCTCGGCCAGGTTCAAGATGGCGAGCGTCTCGGCTGCCTGGCCGCTGGCCAGCGCCAGTGCGCCCACGCCGCCCTCGAGGTTGGCCACGCGCTCTTCGAGCACGGCCTGGGTGGGGTTCATGATGCGCGAGTAAATGTTGCCGGGCTCGCCGAGCGCGAACAGCGCCGCCGCGTGGTCGGTGTCACGGAAGACGTAGCTCGTCGTCTGGTAGATCGGGACGGCCCGCGCTCCGGTGGTCGGGTCCGGCGTGGCGCCCGCGTGGATCTGTCGGGTCTCGAAGCCTCTCGGGTCAGTGGGCACGGTGTCTCCTCGGTCGTTCGGTGGTTGGCGATGGCCATGGCTGGCGCACCGCAACCGGGGTGCCCATTGAAACAAACCTGACCATTTTCGTCAACTATTGGGCTGGCGATGCCCGATGCGGCACCGTGGCGTGCCTCAGGCGGGTCGGCCGAGCGCCTGGCGGCCACAGGCAGCGAGCAGGCGAACGCCCAGGATGAGGGCGGCCCCCGGAAGCAGCACCCGCCGCCAGCCGGTCGTGGTGCGGTTGGCAAACTGGAGGGCCGAGCGGTGGTGGGCGACGAGCATGGCGTAGGGGTGGCGCCGCCGGGACACGCCCTCGAGGTGCGTGACGACCGCCGCCGGCTCGACGCCGACCCCCCAGCCCGCCTGGTGGGCCCGCCAACAGATGTCCATGTCCTCGCTGAACATGAAGTAGGTCTCGTCGAAGCCGCCCAGCTCCTCGAAGGCGCTCCGCCGGACGAGGAAGCACGCGCCCGACACCCAGTCGGCCCCGCGGGGCGAGTCCACGCCTTCGGGGGTGCGGTAGCGCTTGGAGAAGGGGTTGTTTGGCGCAAAAAGCCCGAGGGCGGCGTGCCCGGCGGCGTCGAGAAGGGACGGGAAGCGGCGCACCGACGGGTAGATCGCACCCTCGGGGGTGAGGATGCGAGGCCCGACGATGGCGAGGGACGGCTGCGCCTCGGCCATGGCAACCATCTCGGCGATCGCCCCGGCGTGGACCACGAGATCAGGGTTGCACACCAAGAAGTAGTCGGCCTCGTCGACGGCGGCGGCCCCGCGGTTGGCCCCCGCCCCATAGCCGAGGTTCTTCCCGGTGGCGAGCAGCGGCACGCGTCCGTCGAGGCCGGCGGCGGCGAGGGCGGCCGACGGTGGCGCCGGGTCGCCGTTCTCCACCACCACGACGCGCACCCCCTCGTCGAGGAGCGATGTGATGCAGTCGAGCAGGACGTCGCCGGCGTCGTAGTCCACGACGAGCGCCGCCACGCTCGGCGTGGCGCGGCGCCGTTCTTGTCCGGTCACTCCGTGCTCGTGAAGCGGAACTTGACCAGGGCGCGCATCGCCCCGAAGCCGTCACGCCAGGTGATCTTCTTGCCCTCGTCGGGTTCGCGGCCTGCGTAGGAGACCGGCACCTCGTAGATGCGGTACCCGCGCCGCAGCACCTTGGCGGTGATCTCGGGCTCGAAGTCGAAGCGGTCCGAGCGGATGGTGATGCCCTCGAGGACGCGCCGGTCGAAGAGCTTGTAGCAAGTCTCCATGTCCGACAGCGTCGACGAGTACAAGATGTTGGTCACGAGCGACAAGAGCCGGTTGCCCATCCAGTGCAGCGGGAGCATGTTCTTGCGCTCCCCGGTGAAACGGCTGCCGTAGACGACCAGTGCCTTGTGACGGACGATCGGGTCGATGAGCCGCGGCCAGTCGGCCGGGTCGTACTCGAGGTCGGCGTCTTGGACGAGCACCAGGTCCCCGCTGGCCGCGGCGAGGGCGGTGCGGATGGCGGCACCCTTTCCCTGGTTCACGTCATGGGTCAGCACGCGCACCGTCGAGTCGGTGAGGGCCGCCAGCACCTTGTCGGTGCCGTCCTCCGAGCCGTCGTCGACCACGATCACCTCGACGTCGAGGCCGACGTCGACGGCGCGCACCCGCCGGATGGCCTCGGCTACCGTCGACCGCTCGTTGAACACCGGCACGAGCACCGAGAGGGAGGCGTAGTCCTTGTCCTCGAGACGGGCTTCAGCCACCTGCTCTCCCCTCGTCCGCCGTCAGTGCGCCGAAGTATGCCGCAGTCTGCTCGAGCCCGGTGACGAGGTCCACGCGCGGCGACCAGCCAAGCCGCTCGCTGGCGAGCGTGATGTCCGGGCACCGTCGGGTGGGGTCGTCGGTCGGGAGCGGCCGGTGGACGACGTGCGAAGCCGACCCGGTGACCTTCAGCACCACGGCCGCGATCTCGCTGATAGTGCGCTCGTCGGGGTTGCCGATGTTGACCGGGCCGGCCAGGTCCGAGTCGAGCAGGGCGAGCAGACCGGCGATCTCGTCGTCGACGAAGCACAACGAGCGCGTCTGGGAGCCGTCGCCGTAGATGGTGAGCGGCTCGCCGGCCAGGGCCTGGACGATGAAGTTCGACACCACCCGGCCGTCGCCGGGGCTCAGCCGGGGGCCGTAGGTGTTGAAGATGCGCACGATGGCCGTGTCGGTCCCGAGCGTGCGCCGGTGCGCCGAGGTGAGCGCCTCGGCGAAGCGCTTGGCCTCGTCGTAGACGCTGCGCGGCCCGATCGGGTCCACGTTGCCCCGGTAGTCCTCGGTCTGGGGGTGCACCGCCGGGTCGCCGTAGATCTCGCTCGTCGACGCCAGGAGGAAGCGCGCCCCGTGGCGACCGGCCAGTTCGAGCAGGTGCCTCGTCCCCTCGCTCCCGACGGCCAGCGTCTCGAGAGGGCGTGCCAGGTATGCCGGTGGCGACGCCGGCGACGCCAGGTGGGCCACGGCGCCGACAGACCCGCTGACGTCGACCCCGGTGCTCACGTCGCCGACAACGAGCTCGAACGCCGGGTTGTCGCCGAGATGGGCCACGTTCGCCGTGCGGCCAGTCGACAGGTCGTCGATGGCGAGGACCTCGTCGCCACGTGCGACGAGTGCGTCGCACAGGTGCGAGCCGAGGAAGCCCGCACCGCCGGCCACCACGACCCTCACGGGCGGCCGATCCCGCTGTAGGCGAAGCCGAGCCGCCGCAGGGCAGCCGGGTCGAGGAGGTTGCGGGCGTCGACGACGGCAGGGGCATCCATGAGGGAGGCCACCTTGGCGAACTCCAGCCAGCGGAACTCGTCCCACTCGGTGAGCAGGGCCACGACGCGCACGCCGCGTGCCGCCTCATAGGGGTCCGCCACCGTGGTCACACCTTTGAGGTCCGGCGTGGACTCCCCCGCCTCGACCGTCGGGTCATAGGCGCGCACTTCAGCGCCGGCGCCGACGAGGCGACGGGCGATGTCGGCGGCCGGTGACGACCGCCGGTCGTCGGTGTTGGCCTTAAAGGTCAGCCCCCACACCCCGACCGGGACGCCATCGAGCGACCCGCCTGCCGCTTCGGTGATCTTGGCGACGACGCGCTCGAGCTGCTCGTCGTTCTGGGCGATTGCACCGCGCAGGAGCGAGAAGTCATACCCGGCCGTCTCGGCGATGTGGACCAGCGCGGAGGTGTCCTTGGGGAGGCACGACCCTCCCCAACCCGGCCCTGGCCGCAGGTACTCGAACCCGATGCGCTTGTCGTAGCCGAGGCCGAGCACGAGGTCCCGGACGTCGGCACCCACCGCCTCGCACAGGGCGGCGATGGCGTTGATGAAGCTGAGCTTCGTCGCCAAGAAGGCGTTCGAGGCGTACTTGATGGTTTCGGCGGTGGTGGTGTCGGTGACGATGAGCGGCGCACCGGTGCGGGCGAAGAGCTCGCCCACCCGCTGGGCGGCGGCGGGGTCGTCGGCACCGACGACGATGCGCTCGGGGTTGAGACTGTCGGACACCGCCGAGCCCTCACGGAGGAACTCGGGGTTCGAGACGACCGTGATGTCCGGTCGCCCGGTGATGCCCTCGACCAGCGAGCTGGTCCCGACCGGCACCGTCGACTTGTTGACCACGATCGCCCCGCGGCACAAGGCGGTGCGGATCTCCCGGGCGACGGCGCGCACATGGCTGAGGTCGGCCGAGCCGTCGTCATCTTGGGGGGTCGGGACGCAGAGGAACACGAACTGCGCGTCGGCCACTGCGTCGACCGCACTCGAGGTGACTCGCAGCGCCCCGCTGGCGAGGCCTTCCCGCAAAAGCTCCTCGAGCCCGTGCTCGACGATGGGCGAGTCACCCGCCGCCAGGCGCTCGTAGCGGTTCGGTTCCGACTCGGCGAGCACCACCCGGTGGCCGAAGTGCGCGAGAACCGCAGCAGTCGGCAAGCCGACGTAGCCCCCGCCGATCACCGCCACCCGCTTCGCGTCCGCCGCCGTCGTCGTGGCGCTCATCGGCTCGCCGCCGTCTCGAGGGTGCCCACCAGGCGGCCGAGTCCGTCGCGCCAGTCGGGCAGGAGCGGCAGATCGTTCAGGCGCAGCGCCGCGTTATCGAGGACGGAGTTGGCCGGGCGCGGGGCGGGGCGGGGCGGGTCCAGTTCGGCCGTCGAGATCGGCTCGACCCGGCCGGGGTCGCCGCCGCTCGCTTCGAGCACGGCAGCCACGAAGCCGAACCAGGTCGTCGCACCCTGGTTGGTGACGTGGAACGTGCCCGGGCGACGGTCCTGGGCGAGGGTCACCACGGCGGCGGCGAGGTCGGCGGTGAAGGTCGGGCAGCCATGCTGGTCGTCGACGAAGCGCAGCGGCCCGGACCCTGACCCGAGGCGCAGCGCCGTCTTGACCATGTTGTTCCCAGTCGCCCCGCAGACCCATGATGTGCGCACGACCGTCGCCCCACCCGGGCACTCCTGCTCCCCGCCGAGCTTTGAGCGTCCATAGACCGAGAGGGGGTTTGTGGCGTCCCACTCGACGTAGGGCCTGTCGGCGGTGCCGTCGAAGACGTAGTCGGTCGAGATGTACACGAGGTGGGCGCCGACCGCCGCCGCCGCCTCGGCGACATGGCGAGTCCCGAGGGCGTTGACGGCGAACGCGGTGTCCGGGTCGCTCTCGCAGGCGTCGACCGCCGTGTAGGCGCCGGCATGGACCACCACGTCGGGCCGCAGCCCGAGCACCGCCGAGAGCACTCGGGCTCGGTCGTCGACCGGGAGCTCGGCGTGGGTGGTGGCGACCACCTCGACGTCGGTCGCTGCGGGGCCGGCGGGGCCGAACAGGGCGCGCCGCCTCCCCCCCGGGGGGACCTCGCCGGCGAAGGCGACGGCCACGTCATGGCCGAGCTGTCCGCCGGCTCCGGTGATCAGTACTCGCATGGGATCGTCCTTTTGGCCGATGCCCCGGCTTGCGCTGGCGCCACGGTCAGCGCCCTTCGGACCAGCCGGCCTCGACCACCGGGGCGCGGTCGCGCAGCGGCTCCCACCAGCCGCGGTGCTCCGCGTACCAGGCGACGGTCTCGGCCAGGCCCTCGGCGAAGGGGACTTCAGCGTCCCATCCGAGCTCGGTGCGGATCTTGGTGGAGTCGAGGAGATAGCGGCGGTCGTGGCCGGGGCGGTCCGGGACGATCTTCTTGAGCGATGAGGGCTTCCCGAGGGCGCCCAGGACCAGGTCGGCGATCTCTTCGATGCTGGCCTCGACACCGCTGCCCACGTTGTAGGTCTCCCCCAGCCGCCCTCGCTCGAGCACGGCTTCGATGGCCCGGCAGTGGTCCACCACGTGGAGCCACTCGCGGCGGTTCTGCGTCGAGGCGTACAGCGGGAGGGGCTCGTCGTCGAGGGCGTGGGTCGTGAACAGTGGGATGACCTTTTCGGGGAACTGGTAGGGCCCGTAGTTGTTGCAGCAGTTGGTGATCGTCACCGGTAGGGAGAACGTCTCGAAGTACGCCCGCACCGCATGGTCGGCCCCGGCCTTGGACGCGTTGTAGGGGGTGCGGGGCCGGTACGGGCTCTCCTCGGTGAACCGCTCGTCGGTGTCGAGGTCCAAGTCGCCGTAGACCTCGCAGGTCGAGATGTGGTGGAAGCGGGCGATGCCGTTGCGCCGCGCCGCCTCGAGCATGGTCTGGGTACCGAGCACGTTGGTGCGGAAGAAGAGGCCCGGGTCCAAGATGGCCAGGCTGTTGTGGCTCTCGGCGGCGAAGTTCACGATCGTGTCGATGCCTTGCTCGGTGATGGCCGCCATGGCGGCGTCGAGGTCGCAGATGTCGCCGCGCACGAAGGTGGTGCGGTCCGCCACGTCGTCGAGGTTGGGCAGGTTGCCCGCGTAGGTGAGCACGTCGTAGGCGACGACGTGGTCGTCGGGGTGCTGCTCACTCCAGTACCGCACGAAATTCGAGCCGATGAACCCGGCTCCGCCGGTGACGAGCAGTCGCATGAAGGCGAGAGCCTAGTGCGAAGTGCCCCGCCCCCTGGGTGACGGGGGCGGGGTTCCGTCCCCGCAATCCGGGCGCTCAGTCCCTCATCGGGCGGAGGTGGACCACGTCGCCGGCGGCGATCGGACGGGTCTCGCCATCGACACGGACGAGGAGCAGCCCCTGGTCGCTCAGGCCCACCGCCTCGCCGTGCACCGTCGATGAGCCGAGATCGACCGCCACGAGTCGTCCGATGGTCGAGCAGTAGTGACGGAACTCGTCGGCTAGCGCGCGCCGCCCTCCCGGTCCGTCGAGCAGGGGGCGCCGTGCCTCCAGCTCGGCCAGGAAGGTGTCGAGGAGCGCGTCGGGGCCGACGTCGACGCCCGCCGCCTCGAGGAGCGAGGTCCCGCCCGCGCCCTGCGGGCCGCCCCAGCGCAGATTGACCCCGATGCCCGCCACCAGCGCAACGGAGCCCGGAGGGCCACCCGGTGCGGTGAAATCGGCCTCGGCCAGGACCCCCGCGACCTTCCTGTCGCCGACGAGCAGGTCGTTCGGCCATTTGATGGTGACCGGCGCATGGCCGGTCGTAACGCAGGCCGCACGGGCGGCGAGGCAGAGGGCAACGGTCCCGAGATAGAGGTCCTCGACATCGAGCACCGGCCGCAGGAGCACCGACACCAGCAGGTTGGCCCCCGGTGGTGCCTCCCAGGTTCGTCCACGCCGGCCGCGCCCCGCACTCTGATGCCCGGCCACCGCCACCACACCCTCGGGCGCCCCGGCACGTGCCTCGTCGAGCAGGTAGCGGTTGGTCGAGTCCAGCTCGTCGAAGCGGCGCACGTCGCCGAAGAGTCCCTGCGGCATGGCAGAAACCCTATGGCCCGTGCCAGTGTTGACGGACAAGTGCGCTGGGGTGAGAAGATCACTCGGTCCCGGCCCGACAAGGTGAGAGGCGAAACGTGCTGAAGAAGGTCCTGATCGCCAACCGCGGCGAGATCGCGGTCCGGATCATCCGGACGTGTCGTGAGATGGGCATCGCAACGGTTGCGGTCTACTCCGAGCTCGACCGAGAGGCCCTGCACGTCCGCATGGCCGACGAGGCCTACGCCCTCGGCGGCGAGACGGCGGCCGAGAGCTATCTCAACACGCCGGCCATCCTGGCGGCCATCGACGAGAGCGGGGCCGACAGCGTCCACCCGGGCTACGGTTTCTACTCGGAGAACACCGACTTCGCGCGGGCTATCACGGCCGACGGCGTGGTCTTCATCGGGCCTCCCCCCGAGGCTATCGACGTGATGGGCGACAAGATCAGCAGCCGGCTGGCGGCCGAGTCGGCCGGCGTGGCGGGGGTGCCGGGGCGCTCCCAGGTGCTCGAGTCCTTCGAAGAGGTGATCACCTTCGGCAAAGAGGTCGGCTGGCCGGTGGCCATCAAGGCGGCCTACGGCGGTGGCGGCCGCGGGATGAAGGTCGTCAACCAACCAAGCGAGGCGCAGGACGCCGTCGAGTCGGCCCAGCGCGAGGCGCAGGCCTATTTCGGGCGCCCGGAGATCTACGTCGAGCGCTACCTCACATGGCCGCGCCACATCGAGATGCAAGTGCTCTGCGACATGCACGGCAACGCCGTGTGGCTGGGCGAGCGGGACTGCTCGCCCCAGCGTCGCCACCAGAAGCTGGTCGAAGAGAGCCCGGCCGCCAACTTCCCCGACGACATCCGCCAACGCATGGGCGAAGCGGCGGTCCTGGTCTCGAAGGCGTGCGGCTACGTGAACGCCGGCACCGTCGAGTTCATGTACCAAGAGGGCGAGTTCTACTTCTTGGAGATGAACACCCGCCTCCAGGTGGAGCACCCCATCACCGAGCTCGTGACCGGCCTTGACCTGGTGGAGTGGCAGCTGCGCATCGCCTCAGGGGAGGCCATCTCCTTCTCGCAGGACGAGATCAGCCACCGCGGCCACGCCATCGAGGTCCGGCTGAACGCCGAGGACCCCGCCGGCGGCAAGTTCGTCCCCTCTCCGGGAACCCTCACCCGCTTCGACGTCCCGGGCGGCCCCGGGGTGCGCCTCGACGCCGGCTACGAGTCGGGGGACACGGTCAGCCAGTACTACGACAACCTCATCGGCAAGCTCTGCGTGTGGGCCGGGGACCGCGAGTCGGCCCGGCTCCGCATGCTGCGGGCGCTCGACGAGACGCACATCGAGGGGGTGGCGACGACCATCCCTGCCGACGTGGCCATCCTCTCGCACCCTGACTTCATCGCCGCCCAGCACTCGACCCGCTGGGTGGAAGAGCGCCTCGACCTGAGCGGTATCGGCGGCGCCAGCGCCCCGGCCCCCCAGTCGAGCGACCCCGCGGACCCCCTGGTGCTGCGCGAGGTGACCGCCGAGGTCGACGGGCGCCGGTACCAGGTCAAGCTCTGGGTCCCGGATTCGGGACCGGCGGTGGCCGCAGCCGGCGGGGCCAAGGCGGCAGTGCACAAACCCCGCTCGAGCGGCGCGGTCGCCGCCCCTGCGGGCTCGGGCTCGGTGACCGTCCCCATGCAGGGGACCATCGTGAAGTTCGAGGTCGCCGTGGGCGACGCCGTCGAGGTGGGCCAGACCATCTGCATCCTCGAGGCCATGAAGATGGAGAACGCCGTCAACACCGAGAAGGCCGGCACGGTGAAGGAGATCAAGGTGGCGCCGGGCGACTCGGTCGGCAACGGCGACGTCGTGGCCCTCATCGAGTGAGGACCCGGAGCGAGGTGTCGGTCGACGCGGCCTCGGCCAAGGACGCGACCCGAACGTCGCTCGAGGCCGCCCTCGGCGAGATACGGGCCGTCAGCCATGCCATCCACGCCGACCCCGAGACGGCGTTCGAGGAGCACCACGCGGCGTCGCTCCTGGCCCGCACCCTTCAAGAGCACGGCTTCGACGTCGACGAGGGTGTGGGCGAGCTTCCCACCGCCTTCTCGGCGCGCCGTGGCCATGGCGACCTGGTGCTGGCGATCTGCGCTGAGTACGACGCGCTGCCCGGCATCGGCCACGCCTGCGGGCACAACATCATCGCCGCCAGCTCGCTCGGAGCGGCCCTCGCACTCGGGGACCAGGCAGACGAGCTCGGCCTCACCGTCGAGGTCATCGGGACCCCGGCCGAAGAGGGTGGAGGCGGGAAGATCTACCTGCTCGAGCGCGGCGCCTTCGACGGCGCGCACCTGGCCATGATGGTGCACCCCTGGTCGAGCGAGCGCCTCGAGGCCACCTGCCTCGCGGTCTCGCACTTCGACGTCCATTTCAAGGGTCGACCGGCCCATGCCTCGGCCGCCCCCTGGGAGGGCGTCAACGCACAGGACGCCATGACCATCGCCCACGTGGCCATCGGGCTGCTCCGTCAGCAGCTCCGCCCCGGCAACCAGGTCCACGGCACGACCACCGAGACCGGCTCGGCCGCCAACATCATCCCTGCGGCGGTGAGCGGACGGTTCATGTGCCGGGCCCTCACGCTCGAAGCTCTCGAGGTCCTCGAGCCCAAGGTGAAGCGGTGCTTCGAGGCGGGCGCCCTCGCCACCGGCGCCAGTGTCACCTATGAGGAGCTCTCGCCGGTGTACTCGCACATGGAGAGCGACGTCGACCTCCTCGCCGCCTACCGGCAAAACGCCGAGGCCCTGGGTCGCAGTTTCGCCGCCGACGACCGGGGCGACCCGCGCCCGACGCTGTCGACCGACATGGCCAACATCTCGCTCGCCATCCCGACCATCCACCCCCTCATGGCCATCGAGTCCGACGGCGCGGTCAACCACCAGCCGGAGTTCACCGCAGCCTGCATTACCCCCTCAGCGGACCAGGCGGTCTTCGACGCTGCGCTGGCCATGGCCTGGACGACCGTCGACGCCGCCACCAACCCGGCGCTCCGGGACCGACTGCTGGGCGGTGGGCGATGATCCTCGAGCACGCCGTCCTCGAGGTGCGCCCCGGCCAGGGCCCCGCGTTCGAGGCAGCCTTCGCCGAGGCCAAGTACATCATCGCCGCCTCCCCGGGCTGCCAGGGCGTCCGGCTGGAACACTGCGTCGAAGCAGCGGACCGCTACCTGCTGCTGGTCGAGTGGGAGTCGCTCCAGGCGCACACCGGTGGCTTCCGCGACTCGCCCGCCTACGGGCAGTGGCGGGCGCTCCTGCACCACTTCTACGACCCGTTCCCCGTCGTCGAGCATTTCGAGGCCGTCGACTCGGCGTAGTCGTCGGCGCGCCGCAGGCCCGACCCCACAACACGAGGGACCGCCAGTAATGTTGCGGTACCATGACGGTTCGCCGCCCCCGGGGCACCACCGCGCCAGGGGGTCGGCTCCTCCACCCCGTTCTAGCCCTCCTCGCCGCCGCCCTCGCCCTCCCAGCGCTCGCGCTGAGCACGCCGGCGGGCGCCAGCGCCCGGCACGCCTTCGCCCTCAACGGCGAGAGCTACGTCGCCCTCGGTGACTCCTATACGTCGGGCCCGGCCATCCCGACCCAGCTGAGCCCCACCACCGCCCCTTCCGCACCGTCGACGTGCCTGCGCTCGAACGAGAACTACCCCACCTTGACCGCCCAGGCCCTCGGCCTCGACCTCACCGACGTGAGCTGCGGGGGCGCGACGACCGCGGACCTGACCGGCCCCCAGGGAAGCGGCATCCCCGCACAGCTGTCCGCCCTCGGGCCTTCCACCTCGCTCGTGAGTGTCGGCATCGGCGGCAACGACCTCGGCTACTCGACGATCGCGGCGAACTGCGCGGCCTACACGCCGTGGGGCCCGACGAAGGTCGGCTGGAGCTGCGAGTCGCACTACACCGCGGGCGGTGTCGACCAGCTGGCGGCAGCCACTGCTGCGGTGGGCGCCAAAGTGTCGGCCGTCCTCGCCGACATCCGGGTCCGGGCAGAGCACGCCAGGGTGTTCGTGATCGGCTACCCCGACATCGTGCCCCCGACAGGCTCGGGCTGCTGGCCGGCACTCCCGTTCACGTCGACCGACACGGCGTACCTGCGTCATGTCGAAGCCGGGCTCAACTCGGCCCTCGCCGCCGCCGCGGCAGGAGCCGGCGACGTCTACGTCGACATGGCGACGCCGAGCGCGTCGCACAGCGCCTGCACCTCGGACGACACGCGCTGGGTCGAGCCGATCGTGCCGTCGCCGGGCTCCTACCCGCTGCACCCCGACGCGACCGGCATGGCAGGCATGGCCCAGGTGCTCGAGGCGGCCATGCGCGTCCAGACGACCGTCTAGGGCCGTCCACCTGCCGTGGCGGGTGCTGGTCGGCGTTCCCTCTCGAGGCGCGCTGGTGACCACCATGTGACAGCCTGTCGAGTACTCGACGGGGCTGTCTTCGAACGGCCACGCAAAGAAGGTGGTGGGACGCCGTGACACCCCTGGCCAAAAAGTCAGCACTCGTCACCGGCGGCTCGCGCGGTATCGGGCGAGCCGTCGTGGAGCGGTTCGCACGTGACGGCGCAGCGGTGACCTTCAGCTACCTGCGTGACGACGACGCTGCCGCCGAGGTGGTCCGCTCGGTGCGCGAGGGCGGCGGGTCAGCCTGGTCGCTCAAGTCCGACCAGGCTGACACCGGTGACGTCGGGCGTCTGTACGACGCGGCGGCATCCAATGGCGGCGGCCTCGACATCGTGGTCAACAACGCAGCGCTCGCACTGGGGGGCCTCCTGGCGGACACCACCGATGAAGAGTTCGACAGCGTCATGGCGGCAAACGTGAAGGGCACCTTCGCGTCGCTGCGCGAAGCGGCACGGCGGCTGCGCGACGGCGGACGGATCATCAATGTGTCGACGGTCAACACCGTGCTCCACGGGCCCGGCATCGGACTGTACGCGGCGAGCAAGGGCGCCATCGAACAGTTCACGGTGGTGGCCGCCCATGAACTCGGTCCGAGAGGGATCACCGTGAACACGGTCTCTCCCGGCGCTACCGACACCGACATGCTCCGCTCCCTCAACTCCCCCGAGGAACTCGACGCGATGGCAACCATGAGCCCACTTTGCCGAATTGGCCTGCCCGAAGAGGTCGCCGCCGTCATCGCGTTCCTGGCCGGACCCGACGGCGGTTGGATGACCGGTCAGAATCTGCGAGCCGGCGGCGGCATCCGGTAGGCAGGCGTTCCTCGGTGAGCAAATTCGGTTCGGCTCATGACCGTCTTCCAGTTGTACCGGTGCGCCTCAGGCCGGTCGCCCGCCGCCCGTCGCCCAAGACACAGGGATGCCAGATAGATCACACGTGTAGGAAGCGGTCGGGGAGGCTCAGACCGGCAGCCGCCAATGGTCGCTGCGGGTGGCATATGATCAATCATATGGGATAGCATATGGTCCATGGGTCGACGCGAAGTGCTTGTGCAGCTGGATGATGACTTGGTGACCCGACTCGATCTCTTGGCGTCCGAGCGAGGGACGAATCGCTCCGAGCTTCTCCGCAGAGGAGCCCTTGCGGTTTTGGACGCAGCAGACATGCGTCGGGCGGACGACGAGCTTCAGGCGGCGTATCGTCGAATCCCGCAGGATCCGGACGTTGTCCAAATGGCCGCGCAGCTGGCCGCTGCGACCATGCCGGAGTGGTAGCCCGAGGAGACATCGTCTGGGCAGACCTTGGCGCTCCAGCCGGTCGACGCCCTGTATGCATCCTGACCCGTGATGCGGCGATTGCAGTCCTGTCCGCCATCACATGTGCGCCCATCACCCGCACGATTCGAGGAATTCGCTCCGAGATCTCCGTGGGAGCTGACGAAGGGCTGCCGGATGCGAGCGTGATCACGTGCGACAACATCGTGACGTTGCCGAAGGCGATACTGGCGGAGGCTGTCGTCGGCCACTTGAGTCTGGAAAAGCGTGGTGCCCTTGATCACGCGCTTCGATACGCCCTCGATATCCAGTATTGATCAGTCGCCGACCGCGACCTCGAGCCGGCAGCGAGGATCGAGGCGGGCCTTGATCTGAACCATCACCTCGGTGCTCCTCGACATGCACGTTCGCCATTCGCCCAGGCCGGACGACTCCCGATCGTGGTCGGTGGACACGGCCCTCGATCACTCGACGTCGCCGCGAAATACGCGGATCGCTGGAGCACCTACGGCACGAGACCTGGCACCGGCGACGTAGTCGACTCGCTCCGGCGCACACGCGACCAGTTATCCGAACGGTGTCTCGCCATCGGGCGCGATCCCCCCGAGATCACACGATCCGTCCTGCTCGACTTCAACCCGCAGCTCTCGCCATTGAGTGATCATGAGTTGACCGATGTGGTCGGACGACTTCACGACATCGGGTTCGACGGGTGCATCGCCTCGCCTGGCTGGAGGGTGTCGTCTCCAGGAGCACCGACGACCTTCTTGCCTTCGTCGTCAACGACCTGCCGACACTTCGAGGCGGACTCGGCTGACCCGAGGGTCTACGCAGCCGAGCCGTCGGCTTCGCTCGGCGCGATCCGAGGTCAGTCGGCGGCCTCTTGGCACAAAGAGGATTCGATGGTGGATAGTCCTTGTGCCGTTCCCCAAACTGGTCGCGGGCTCAGCCTCCTGGTTGGTAGACGCCGAACTCGGCACGCAGGACGTCGGCCACCTCGCCCAGGGTGGCGTAGCGGGCAAGCGCGACTTTCATCGGCACGAGCAGGTTCTGGGTGCCGCGCGCCGCCGACTCGAGGTCAGCGAGCGCTGCACCCACGCCATCTTGGTCGCGACCGGCGCGCACCTTCTGCAGGCTCGCGATCTGGTTCTGCTGGAGCGCGGGGTCCGACGGGAAGACATCAACCGGCTCGGCTTCTTCGTCGGTGAAGCGGTTGAGGCCGACGACCACCTTCTCCCCGCTGTCGACCGCCTTGGCGAAGTCGTAGGCGGCGCTCTCAATCTCCCCTTGCATGAAGCGCGCCTCGATCGCCGCCACCGCCCCGCCTAGCTCGTCGATGCGGTCCAGATAGGCCTGCGCCCCGCGCTCGACCTCATCGGTCAGGGCTTCGACGAAGTACGAGCCACCGAGGGGATCGACTGTGTCGGCGATGCCCGATTCGTAGCCGACGACCTGCTGTGTGCGCAGCGCGATCTTCGCTGCCCGGGTGGTCGGCAGCCCGAGCGCCTCGTCGAAGCTGTTGGTGTGCAGGCTCTGGGTGCCGCCGAGGGCCGCGGCGAGGGCCTGGATGGTGACGCGTGCGATGTTCACCTCGGGCTGCTGGGCCGTGAGCGTCGACCCGCCCGTCTGGGTGTGGAAGCGCAGCGTCTTCGAGCGCTCATCCTTGGCGCCGAACCGCTCCGTCATGATGCGGGCCCACATCCGACGCGCTGCGCGGAACTTGGCGATCTCCTCGAAGAGGTTGTTGTGGGCGTTCCAGAAGAAGGAGAGCCTCGGGGCGAATGCGTCGACGTCCTGGCCGGCCGCCATTGCCGCATCGACGTAGGCGATGCCATTGGCGAGGGTGAAGGCGATCTCTTGGACCGCCGTCGATCCCGCCTCGCGGATGTGGTAGCCCGAAATCGAGATCGTGTTCCAGTTGGGTAGGTGCTCGGCGCAGTAGGCGAAGGTGTCGACGATGAGGCGCATCGATGGCCGGGGCGGGTAGATGTAGGTCCCGCGCGCCACGTACTCCTTCAAGATGTCGTTTTGGATTGTGCCGCGGATCTTCTCCCCCGGCACCCCCTGCTCCTCGGCCACAAGCTGGTAGAGCAACAGCAGGGTGGAAGCCGTGGCGTTGATCGTCATCGACGTCGTGACGGTGTCGAGTGGCAGGCCGTCGAGCAGGATGCGCATGTCCTCGAGCGAGTCGATGGCCACCCCGACCTTGCCGACCTCGCCCTCGGCGCGCGGGTGGTCGGAGTCGTAGCCCATCTGGGTCGGGAGATCGAACGCACACGAGAGACCCGTCTGGCCGGCGCCGAGGAGGAACTTGAAGCGCTCATTGGTGGACTTGGCCGTGCCGAAGCCGGCGTACTGGCGCATGGTCCACAGTCGCCTGCGGTACATCTCGCGGTGCACGCCCCGCGTGTAGGGGAACTCGCCGGGGGCGCCGAGCTTCTCGTCGGGATCCCACCCCTCGAGATCGGCGGCGGTGTAGAGCCCTTGGATCTCGATCCCCGAGTCCGTGCGGTGGTGGTCCTCTCCTGCGGTGGTGCTCACGACCACAGGTTAGAGAGGGACGGACCCTGGCGCCCAACCGGGCCCCGTTGTGCCACGATCGTGGAGGTACGGGCCCCCGGCGGCCCGACGGGGGGGCACGTGTCCGACGTCTCGTTCTCACACTTCGGCATCTGCGTGTCCGATCTCGAATCGTCCGTACGCTTCTACACCGAAGGTCTCGGCTTCGAGGTGGCAGAGTCCCACCGGATCGGCTCGGAGTTCGCCGCACTGATGGAGCTCGAGCATGTCGAGCTGTGCTCCCAGTTCATCCGGGGTCACGGCGTGAGCATCGAGCTCCTCTCCTTCAGCGTGCCCGAACCGGTGGGCCCGGCGTCCCGGCGGCCGATCAACCAGCTCGGCCTCACTCATCTCTCCCTTCGAGTCGCCGACGTGGCAGCCACCGCAGCGGCCATCGCGGCGCTCGGCGGCGAGGTGGTCGAGGGGACCCGCACGACGATGGCGTTCGGCGACACCGATCTCGAGTTCGTCTACTGCACCGATCCTGACGGGGTTCGTATCGAACTGATGGACCTCGGCCCCTGCTAGGCCCTACTGCCGGCTTCGACGGGTCGTGTGCAAAGCTCGGGCATGGCCGAGACCCGGAAATTCTCGTTCAAGTACGGATCGCTCCGCTGGCTGCTGAAGGGGATCGGGATGGGGCCGCGCCACTCCTACATCGAGGTTTCCGACGACGAGGTCCACGTGGTGATGGGCTGGGCCTTCCGGGCCCGGATCCCGCGCTCGGCGGTGGCCTCGGTCGGGCCGATCGAAGGACGCGTCGTCAGCATCGGCGTCCACGGGTGGGGAGGGGTCTGGCTGGTCAACGGCGCGGGCACCGACATCGTTTCCGTCAAGCTCAAGTCCGTCCAGCACGCGGTGATGACGGGCGTCACCGTCAAGCTGCGAGAGCTCCAGGTCGGCGTCGACGACCCCGAGGGCCTCATGAAGGCACTCGCGCCCTCCTGATCAACGAGGAGCGACCGCGCAGCGACAGCCCCGCGGAGCGCGTGAGGGTACCGGTCGACGTCGCAGGAGAGCTGTGCCCCGAACGGGATCCGGCCTCAGTGGGTCGCGTGGGGCATGCAGAGATCGTCGTACTCGGCGATCACGATCTCACCGGCGTTCTCGCCACACGCCGGGCACTGCGGGTCCCGGCGCACCTTGAAGGTGCGGAACGACTCGTCGAGTGCATCGAAGGCAAGCAGGCGGCCGACCAGCGGCTCGCCCAAGCCGAGGAGCATCTTGATCGCCTCGAGGGCCTGGATCGAGCCGACGATGCCGGGCAGCACGCCGAGCACGCCTGCCTCCGAGCACGACGGCGCCAGCTCGGCCGGGGGTGGCTCGGGGATCATGCAGCGGTAGCACGGGCCGATGTACGGGTCGAAGACCGTGACCTGTCCCTCGAAGCGGAAGATCGAACCGTGGACGACCGGGATCCGCTTCAGGAGCGACGCATCGTTGACCAGATAGCGGGTCGGGAAGTTGTCCGTGCCGTCGACGATCACGTCGTAGCCGTCGATGATGTCGAGCACGTTGTCGGCACCGAGGCGCACGTCGTAGGTGGCCACGTCGACGTCGGGGTTCATGGCCGTCAGCGTCTTCTTGGCGGAGTCGACCTTGCGGTCGCCGATGCGCTCCATGTTGTGGAGGATCTGGCGCTGGAGGTTGGAGGCGTCGACCACGTCCATGTCGATGATGCCGATGGTGCCCACGCCGGCGGCGGCGAGGTAGAGGGCGGCGGGCGAACCAAGTCCGCCGGCGCCGAGGAGCAGCACCTTCGAGTCGAGCAGCTTCTGCTGGCCGCTCTCGCCCACCTCGGGCAGGAGCAGGTGGCGCTGGTAGCGGTTGCGCTGCTCGGGGGTGAGGGTCCGGGGCGTGGACCAGGGCTTGCCTTTGTCCTTCCAGACGTTGAACCCGCCGATCAGGGAGACCACGTCGGTGTAGCCAAGCTCCCCCATGGTCTTGGTCGCGAATGCCGAGCGGACTCCGCCTGCGCAGTAGACGACCACAGGGGCCGACTTGTCGAGCAGTTTGCCCTCGACCTGAAACTCGAGGTTTCCCCTCGGGAGGTGCACCGCTCCTGGCACCGCACCCTGTTCGTACTCGTCGGGCTCGCGCACGTCGAGGAAGATGGCGCGCCCCAACTCGGCCTCGGCCTGGTCGGCGTCCACCTCACGGATGGAAGACTTGGCGTCGTTGAGCAGCTCTCGTGGTGTGGGCACCGTCACCTCCGTGTGTCGCAGAGCCTTTGTACAGGAGTAAAACCCTACCAGGAGGGTCGACATTCCCGACAAGCCCGGAAGGGTCCGGCGTGGCCAGGAGAGGGGTGGGTGGTGGAGTTCTCCGAGGTGCTGCGGCGCCGCCACATGGTTCGCAGCTTCGAGGCGGGACCGCTCGACGACGGACTGGTCCGGGGCCTCTTCGAGCCCGCGCTCCGAGCGCCGAGTGCCGGCAACACGGCGGGCACGGCGTGGGTCGTGCTCGAAGGCGCCGAGCGTGCGCGCTACTGGGAACTCGCCACGACCGAGGAATGGCAAACACGCTCGAGGCGCTTCGAGGGGCTCTCCCGCGCGCCGGTCGTCGCCCTCTCCCTGGCATCACCTGCGGCCTACGTCGAGCGCTACAGCGAGCCCGACAAGGCGCCCTCGGGGCTGGGCGACACCGGCTCGGGCGGCGGCGGCCCCGAGGCCTGGCCCGTCCCCTACTGGTTCGGCGACGCCGCCTTCGCCACCATGGGCGTCCTACTCGCCGCCACCGACGCGGGGTTGGGTGCGGCGTTCCTCGGCAACTTCCGCCACGAGCACGAGCTCCTCGCCGCCTTCGGGGTGCCGCCGCACTGGCGCCTCTTCGGCACCGTCCTCTTGGGGCGCCCCGACGGCGGCGATCACCGCTCCGCCTCGCTTGACCGGGAGCGCCCAGCCTTCGACGAGGTGGTCCGGCGCCAAGGGTGGTGAGTCAGCCGTCGGTACCCGGCGCAGGGTGATTGCGCCCGAAACGACGTAAGGGCCGTTCGGCGCGACGGCGATCCGGCACTCCACCTCTGGCGCTTGCGCCACTGGCACCTCCCTCCCTCGACGCCCGGACGCAGACGTGGCGTCCGTCGTCCACAAGCTGGGGTGTCGGGTGTCTAGAAGGTGTCGAGGTACTCGAGCAGTGCCCGCAGCGAGAAGGCGGTGCCGCCCTTGGGCAGGTAGCCGCCCGATTCGGCGGCTCGGGCCGGCCCGGCGATGTCGAGGTGGGCCCAGCGTGTCTCGCCAACGAAGCGCTCGAGCAGCAGGGCAGCGGCGATCGCTCCCGCCTGCCCAGGTTTGCCCATGTTCTTCATGTCGGCGATGTCCGAGTCGATGTGGTCCCGGTAGGCCTCGGCCAGGGGCAGCGGCCAGAGCGCCTCGCCGGCACGTGCCCCGGCTCCTTCGAGCGCGTCGCGCAGCTCGGGGTCGTTGCTGAAGAGGGCGCCGATCGAGCCGCCGAGGGCGACCACCGCCGCACCCGTGAGGGTGGCCACGTCGATGATGGCGGTCGGCCCCATCTCGGCTGCCAGCGCCAGCCCGTCGGCCAGCACCAGGCGACCCTCGGCGTCGGTGTTGAGGACCTCGATGCTCTGGCCGTCCCTCGTGATGAGCACGTCGCCCGGCTTGATCGCCGCGTCGCCCGGCATGTTCTCGGTGATCGGGGCGATCGCCGTCACCCTCGCGCCCACACCGAGTGCGGCGGCGGCTCCGAGGGCGCCGAGGACGATGGCCGCCCCCGACATGTCGGTCTTCATGGTTGTCATGCCCTCAGCGGTCTTGAGCGACAGCCCGCCCGAGTCGAAGGTGATGCCCTTGCCCACGAGCACGATGTGGGCCGGCTCGCCGCTGGCGTCGGGCGGCACGTAGTCGGCGCGCACCAGCCGGGGCGGCTGCACCGAGCCGCGCGCCACGCCGAGCAGGCCCCCGAGGCGCTCGGCCACGATCCGCTCCTCGTCCCACACCTCGACGGTCACGCCCGGTGCCCCATCGAGAAACTCGATCGCCGCGTCGGCGAGCTGGCGCGGGTTGAGGTCGCTCGGCGGCCGGTTGACCAGGTCCCGAGCGAAGACAACCGCGGCACACAGCGCCCGGGCGCGCCCGATGCCCTCGTCGAGCGACGCCTCGTCCTCCCCGGGCGCGAGCAGCACCAGACGCTCGGGTCCGGGCGACTTTGGTGTGCGCTGGTACTCCTCGAACCGATAGGCGGCCAAGAGCGCACCAGTAGCGACCGCCTCAGCGTTGCGCTGCGTGCCCCCCTCCTCCTCGGCAGCCGGCAGTACGAAGGCGACGCTCGACCCGCTACCTGCGGCGCGCACGGCCGCCGCGCCGGCCCGGCGCCACGTCTCGGCGTCTGCCGAGGCACGCACACCGGTGCCCACGAGCACCACCGTCGCGTCCTGGCCGCTGGTCAGCACCAGCGAATCGCCGACCTTGGCGGCGAAGCCTCGTCGTGCGAGGAGGGCCGGGTCAGGCGCCTCGAAGGACTCAACCACGTCGTTCGTGCCCGGCCACGGCTCGGGGCCGTCTATTCCCGCCGCCATAGGCAGGCAGATCGTGGTGGCGGCCCCGGCGCCGTCGGCCGGGCCGCTCTCGACGATGAGGGTGGATGACATCTAGGGCTCCTCTGTCGGTGTCGGTTCGCGTGCGGCGGGGTCGGCTTCGGCTGCGTCGACGGCCGAGCGGACGGTGAGGTGCTCCTCACCCTCCTGCCAGCGCGCCATCGTCCACACCAGGTCCGAGAGGCGGTTCAGGTACGGGCCGACCTCGGAGCCCTCGACGTGGCCGGCGACGAGCAGTCGCTCGGCGCGCCGCACCACGGTGCGGGCCACGTCGAGGGCGGCCGAGACCCGGTTCGAGCCGGGCACGACGAATTCCTTCGGCATCTCGAAGCGCGCGGAGAGGGCGTCCAGCGTGGACTCAAGGGCCGTGACCATGTCCTTGGTCACCAGGCTGGTGCCGGGGACCAACTTGTGCCGGTTGGGGGCGGCGGTCGCCACCTCGGCCATCAGCACCCACAGGTCGCGTTCGAGGCCCACCAGCAGCACATCGAGCTCCGACCCCGCCTGGGCCTCTGCTCGGGCGACCCCGAGGGCCGCCTGGGCCTCATCCACCGCGCCGTTGGCTTCGATGACCGCATCGTCCTTGCGCACCCGGCCGCCGTAGAGGAGCCCGGTCGTCCCGTCGTCACCCTTGCGGGTATAGATGCGCACGACCGCGGATGTTACTGGTCGTCCGCCGGTAGCCTTCATTGATCATGTCGACACCCGCCGCACTGCTCGGACGTCTGGATCCGGGCACCTCGCCGTACCTGCGCGCCCTCGCCGAGCGCGTCCTCGTCTTCGACGGCGCCACCGGCACCAACCTGCAGCTGGCTGACCTCGGACCCGACGACTTCGGTGGCCCGGAGCTCGAGGGGTGCAACGAGATCCTCGTGGCGACGCGCCCCGATGTGATCGAGACCCTCCACCGCTCGTTCCTCGACGTCGGCGTCGACGTGATCGAGACCGACAGCTTCGGCTCGTTCTCCCTGGTACTTGCCGAGTACGACCTGGCCGAGCGCGCCCACGAGCTCAACGTGACCGCCGCGACCCTGGCCCGGCGCCTGGCCGACGAGTACTCGACGCCGGACCGGCCGAAATTCGTCGCCGGGTCGATGGGGCCGGGCACCAAGTTCCCCACCCTCGGCCAGACGTCGTTCGCCACCTTGCGCGACTCCTACGAAGAGCAGGCAGCCGGCCTGCTCGAAGGCGGCGTCGACCTGCTGATCATCGAGACGGTGTTCGACCTGCTCGGCGCCAAGGCAGCCATCGGTGCGGCACGTCGCGCCATGGTGGCTGTAGGGCGCCAGGTCCCGCTCCAGGTCCAGGTGACCGTCGAGCTCACGGGCCGCATGCTGCCCGGCACCGAGATCGCGGCCGCCCTCACCGCGCTCGACGCAATGCAGGTCGACGTGATCGGCCTCAACTGCGCCACCGGCCCGGTTGAGATGGGCGAGCCGCTCCGACACCTCGCTGCCCACAGCCGGGTGCCCATCTCGTGCTTGCCCAACGCCGGGCTGCCGTCGGTGGTCGACGGCAAGATGCACTACGACCTGACGGCCGACCAGCTGGCCGAGCACCTGCACCGCTTCGTGACCGAGCATGGCGTGCGGGCCATCGGCGGGTGCTGCGGGACGACCCCCGCCCACCTCGCCGCCGTCGTCGAGCGGTGCGCGGACGCCACCCCGGCCCCTCGCCAGCCGGAGTTCGAGCCGGCTGCCTCGTCCATCTACACCGCCGTCGGGTTCAAGCAGGACACCTCGTTCCTGGTGGTCGGCGAGCGCACCAACGCCAACGGCTCAAAGCGGTTCCGCGAGGCCATGCTCGAGGGCGATTGGGACACCACCGTCGGCATGGCCCGCGACCAGATCAAAGAGGGCAGCCACGTCATCGACGTGTGCGTGGACTACACCGGCGCCGACGGCGTCGGCGACATGACCGAAGTGGCGAGCAGGTTCGCCACCCAGTCGTCGGCCCCCCTCATGGTCGACACAACCGAAGGGCCCGTGGCCGAAGCCGCCCTCCAGTGGCTCGGCGGTCGGCCCATCTTGAACTCGGTGAACTTGGAGGAGGGCGACGCCCCGGGCACCCGGCTCGACACCTTCTTGACCCTCGCCCGCCAGTACGGGTCGGCGGTCGTGTGCACCTGCATCGACGAGGAGGGCCAGGCCCGCACGGCCGAGTGGAAGCTGCGGGCCGCGCGCGCCATCTACGACGTGGCCGTGAACCGCTACGGCCTCGAGCCCGGCGACCTCCTCTTCGACCCCCTCGCCCTGCCGCTCTCGACCGGCATGGAGGAGAGCCGCCACGACGGCATCGAGACCATCGAGGGCATCCGTGCGATCAAGCGCGAGCTGCCGGGCGTCTCGACCATCCTCGGGCTCTCCAACGTCTCGTTCGGCCTCAACCCGGCCGCCCGCCAGGTGCTCAACTCGGTGTTCCTCCACGAGTGCGTGGAAGCCGGCCTCGACGCGGCGATCGTGCACGCGTCAAAGATCCTGCCGCTGTCGCGCATCGACGAGCATGCCCGTGAGGTGTGCCTCGACCTCGTCTACGACCGGCGCCGGGAGGGCTACGACCCGCTCTCGGAGCTCCTCAGGATCTACGAGGGGGCCTCGGCCACCGCGTCCGAGCCCGACGAGCACCTCGACTGGCCGGTGGAGCGCCGGCTCGAGCAGCGCATCATCGACGGCAACCGAAACGGGCTCGAGGCCGACCTCGACCAGGCGATGGCCGATGGCCACGAGCCCCTGGCCATCGTGAACGATTTCCTCCTGGCCGGCATGAAAACGGTGGGCGAGCTCTTCGCATCGGGCGAGATGCAGCTGCCGTTCGTCCTCGGCTCCGCTGAGACCATGAAGGCGGCGGTCGCCCACCTCGAGCCCCACATGGAGAAGGACGACCAGGGCGGCAAGGGCACCGTCGTGCTGGCGACGGTGAAGGGCGATGTCCACGACATCGGCAAGAATCTCGTCGACATCATCTTCACCAACAACGGCTACGAGGTGGTCAACCTCGGCATCAAGGTCGGGGTGGCCGAGATGATCAACGCGGTCGAAGAGCACCAGGCCGACGCCCTCGGCATGAGCGGGCTCCTGGTCAAGTCCACGCTCATCATGCGCGAGAATTTAGAAGAGCTCAACCAGCGCGGCCTCGCAGAGGTGCCGGTCCTCCTCGGTGGCGCCGCACTCACCCGCACCTACGTCGAGCGAGACCTGCGCGGGGTCTACGAGGGCCGGCTCTTCTACGGCCGCGACGCCTTCGAGGGGCTGCGCACGATGGACCGCCTCGTCGAGCTGCGCAAGAGCGGTCAGGAGGACCCGGCGTTCGGGCGGGAAATCTCCGAGCGCGCCGTGCCGCGCCGCAGTCGCCTCGACGAGCCGGCCCCCGCCCCGCCCGGGTCGCCGTCGCGCTCGCCCGAGATCTCGACCGACAACCCCCTGTTCCCGCCGCCGTTCATGGGCAGCCGGGTGGCCAAGGGCATCGCCATCGACGACATCGCCGAGTACCTGAACCTGACCTCCCTGTTCCGCAATCAGTGGGGCTTTCGTCCCGACAAGGAGGTGGGTGAGGACGACGAGGCGTTCAAGACGCGGGTGAAAGCCGTGCTGCGCGAGGAGATGGGCAAGGCGAAGGAGGCAGACCTCCTCGTGCCCCAGGTGGTCTGGGGTCACTTCCCGGCCAACGCCGAGGGCAATGACCTGGTCATCTACAAGGACGACTCGCGCGGTTCCGAGTGGCTGCGCTTCACGTTCCCACGCCAGAACAAGGAGCCCTTCTACTGCATCTCGGACTTCTTCCGACCCGCGGACAGCGGTGAGGGCGACTGGGCGTCGTTCCAACTGGTCACCATGGGCTCGCGCATCTCCGAGGGGACCGCACGGCTCTTCGCCGCCGACGAGTACCAGCAGTATCTCTACCTCCACGGCCTCGGCGTCGAGATGGCCGAGGCCCTGGCCGAGTACTGGCACCGCCGCATCCGCGAGGAACTGGGCTTCGCCGACGAGGACGGACCGAACCTGACCGGGCTCTTTCGCCAGCAGTACCGCGGGGGGCGGTACTCGTGGGGCTACCCTGCGTGCCCCGATCTCACCGACAACGCAAAGGTGGTCGAGCTGTTGGGCGGCGACCGCATCGGGGTCGAGGTGTCCGAAGGCTTCCAACTCCATCCCGAGCAGACCACCGACGCCATCATCTGCCACCACCCGAAGGCCAAGTACTTCATCGCCTGACCAGGGACAGAGCCCCCTCGGCCGGCACCGGGGGCGTACGGCGCCCGATCGGAGGGTCGGGGGCAGCGCGACCGGCGCCGAGGGTCGTTGATATTGGTGCCCGGCGACGCTACGTTGCCAGGCATGCTCACTGTGCTTGCCGCCCTGTCCAGTACAACCAAGACGATCGAGTTCGTGATCATCGCCGTAGTCGTGCTGCTGTTGATCCTGACCATCGTTCTCTACGCGCGCAAGAACGCGCAGATGAAGAAAGCCAACGACGCGGCGATGGCCCCGAGCTCGTACTTCGCCGAGCAGCCGGCCGGCGCGCCGGCCCCAGTGGCCGCTCCCCCGGCACAGACGTTCGCCGCAGCCCAGCCCGACCCCTTCGCCGGCTTCGCCCCGGCCGCCCAGGCGCCCCAGCCTGCCTACGCCGCACCGGCGGCCCAGCAGCAGGCGCCCGCCTACCAGGGCCCCGCCGCTGCACCGGCACCGGCCCCCGCTCCGCCGGCACCTCCCGCCGCCCCGGTGGGCCCGCTCCCCGGGACGCCCGCCGGCTGGCTGCCGGACCCGAGCGGTGCACCCGACACGCTCCGCTACTGGGACGGCAACGCCTGGACGCAGCACGTGGCACAGCGCGGCTGAGCAGCCGTACAGATTTCGTCCAACGACCCCGCTCGGAGAGCGGGGTCGTTGCGCGTCAGTGCGCCGTCGCGGGCACCGCCCCGGCCGCCCCGGCCGCGCTGCGGGCGTGGTAGCTCGAGCGGGTGAGGGGCGACGCCTCGACGTGGGCGAGTCCCTCGGAACGGCCGAACTCGGCGAGGCAGTCGAACTCCTCGGGTGACCACCACCGCATCACTGGCAAATGGGCTGCCGAGGGCCGCAGGTAGTGCCCGATGGTGGCGATGGCGACGCCGACGCCCGCGAGGTCGGCCAGCGTGGCCCGCACCTCGTCCTCGGTCTCGCCCAGCCCCACCATGAGGCCCGACTTGGCGACAAGGCCTGCCTCGACGGCACGTCCGAGCACCGCCAGGCTGCGCGCGTAGCCCGCAGACGGCCGCACGGCCCGCTGCAAGCGGGCCACGGTCTCGATGTTGTGGTTCAACACGTCGGGGCGGCGGTCCATGATCAGGTCGAGGGAGGCGGCATCACCCTTGCAGTCCGAGATCAGGACCTCGACGGTGGTGGCCGGGCGGCGCCGCCGGATGGCGTCGATCGTCTCGGCGATCGCTCCCGCTCCCCCGTCGCAGAGGTCGTCGCGGGCCACGCACGTGATCACCGCGTGCTCGAGCGACATCCGCTCGACTGCCTCGGCCACCCGCTCGGGCTCGCCGGCATCGAGCGGCTCGGGGTGTCGGGTGTCCACCAGGCAGAAGCCGCACGCCCGGGTACAGCGCGAGCCGTTCACCATGAACGTCGCCGTGCCCTCGGCCCAGCACTCGTAGATGTTGGGGCAGCCCGCTTCCTCGCAGACGGTGACCAGTCCGAGGTCACGCACCGTCTTGTCCAAGGTGAGGTAGCCCTCGCCGATGCGGGCCGGGATGCGCAGCCATGCCGGCTTGCGCGCCGCGAGGGGAAGCCCGGCGTCGGGATTGGTGCCGGCCTGGCGCAATCGCCGGAGCAGCGGTCGCTCCCCGGTGCGCAGGGTCACCGGGACCGGGCCACCGAGGGGCGCCTCGTCGTCACCGATCGCAGCGGGGACGGGGGCGTCGGGGCCGCTCGGCACCGGTGCGCCGGTCGCCGCGACCGACTGGGACTCGACCGAGCCGTGGCCGAACACCTGGGCAGCGACAGCGAGCAGCGTGTCGAGCACCTCGTCCATGGTGACGTCGAGGCCCTCGTCGCGCAGCGACGTCACCGGGAACTCGGCGATGCCGCAGGGCACGATGTGGCCGAACATGGACAGGTCCACCTCGACGTTGAGCGCCACGCCGTGGGAGGTCCGCCGCCGAACCGGCTCGGACTCGGTGCGCGCCGTTCGCACCCCGATGGCGGCGACCTTGCGGGGACGACCCTCGCCGATGCCGAGCCAGATGCCCGGGTAGCCCTCGAGGCGCCCCACGCCGCCGCAGCGCTCCCCTGCGCCGAGGGATTCGAGGGCTGCGATCACGACGTCTTCGAGACGGTGCACATGGGCTGGCCCGGCGCCGGGGTCGTCCTCGACGGTGAGGATCGGGTAGAGCACGAGCTGGCCCGGCCCGTGATAGGTGACGTCGCCGCCTCGATCGGCACGCACGAGCTCGGCACCGACCGACGCCGGGTCCACCAGCACGTGGGCCGGATCAGCCCGCACGCCCAGCGTGTAGACGTGGGGGTGTTCGAGTGCGAGCAGGTAGTCGTGCGGGGAGTGCTCGGCCAGCGCACGCTGGAGGGTCGCCGCCTCCTCGTAGGGGACGCGGCCCAACCGCCGGATCCGCAGCGCGTCCGTAGCGCTCAGAGCTCCGCTGCCCAGTCCCGCTGCCCGAGGAGCTCGACCAGGCGAGCCAGGAAGGACGAGACGTAGGCGCCATCGACCGCCCGGTGGTCCCAGGACATGCCGAGGATGCCCACCGAGTGGATGGCAATGGCTTCGGAGCCGTCGGGGAGCGAGACGACGACCGGTCGCCGCTTGATCCCGTCGGTGGCCAGGATCGCCACCTGCGGCTGGTTGATCACCGGCACGGTGAAGTAGGTCCCGAATGGCCCGTCATTGGTCACCGACACCGTCCCACCGGTGATGTCGTCGGCGCTCAGCTGGCGGTTGCGGGCCCGATCGGCGACGTCACGGATCCTGCGGGCCATGCCCCGGAGGGTGATCTCCTCGGCACGGTGGATCACCGGGACGATGAGCCCCTCATGGTCGAGGTCGACAGCGATCCCGAGGTTGATCTGCTGGTGGATGACAAGGGCGTCGTCGGCCACCGAGGCGTTCAGGTTCGGGTAGTCGCGCAACGCCTCGACGGTGGCCCGGCAGATGAACGGCATGTAGGTGAGCGAGAAGCCCTCCTCGGCCTTGAAGCGTGCACCGAGCGTGCGTCGCACCTGCTCGATGTTCTCGAAATCGGCCTCGATGCCGATGAAAGCGTGCGGTGACGTCGCCTTCGAGCGCACCATGTGCTCGGCCGTGCGTCGGCGCATGTTCGAGAAGGGCACCACCCGGTCGTTCCCCGACAGTGTGGTCAGCGCCGTGCCGACCTGCTGAGGCTGCGCGACCGGCGATGCGGGGGGCGCCGCCGGTGCAGGCGCAGGTGCAGCGACCGGTGGTGCAACGGGTGCGGGCGTCGGCGCGGGGGCCGCGAACTGCTCAGGTGGCGTCGGCGGGGTTGCGCCGTGGCGCGCGTCGACGACAGCGAGGACGTCCTCGCGCGTGATGCGGCCGCCGATGCCAGTACCGGTGACGCTCGCCGGGTCGATGTTGTTGTCGGCCAGCAGCCGGCGGACCACCGGGGAGAGAACCCGGGAGTCCTCTCTCGCCGCCGCCACCGAGGGGGCACTGGCGGGCGGCTGGTAGTCGGGGGCCGGCGGGGGCGGCTGGACGGTGCCGGGGGCAGGTGCGAAGCCCTGCGGCGGCGGGGGCGGTGCTGACGCCACCGGGGCGGGGGCGGGCGCAGGAGGTGGGGCGACCGGGGGTGGGGGCGGAGGGGGCGGTGCAGCCTGCGGTGCGGGCGCTGCGGCCGGTGGGGGCGGTGCGGCAGGGGCAGCGGCGGGCGCTGCGGCGCCGTCGCTCTCCGAGATGACCGCGAGGCGAGCACCGACGTCGACGGTGTCGCCTTCGGGCACGATGATCTCGGTCAGGACACCGCTGGCCGGTGAGGGCACCTCGGAGTCGACCTTATCGGTCGAGACCTCGAAGAGCGGCTCGTCGCGTGCGACGGAGTCGCCGACTGCCTTCATCCATCGAGTGATGGTCCCCTCGGTGACGGTCTCGCCGAGCTGCGGCAATGTGACGTCAGACAACGTGCAGTCCCCTTCCGGTGAGCGCCTGGACCGTCTCTCCGAAAGTCTCGGAGAGCGACGGGTGCGGCTGCATGAACTGTGCCACGTCTTCGGGAGTGGCCTGCCAATTGACGGCGAGGTAGCCAGCTCCGAGCTGCTCGGTGACCCAGGGGCCCACCATGTGCACCCCGAGGATGGGACCAGCCGTTCCGTCGGGCAGCTTCTCGGCGACGACCTTGACCAGTCCCTCGGTGTCACCGATGATGCGCGCCCGGCTATTGCCACCGAAGGGGTCCTTCTTCACCACCACCTCGATGCCCGCAGCCTCGGCCTGGGCCTCGGTCAGGCCCGAAAATGCCACCTCGGGGTGGCAGTAGATGGCCCACGGCACCCGGTCGTAGTCGACCGGGATGGCCGGCTCACCGAGCATCGCCTTCACGGCCACGATGGCCTCGGCGAAGCCGACGTGCGCCAGCTGCGGCGTCCCGGCGACCACGTCGCCGACGGCGTAGACGCCTTCGGCGTGGGTGCGCATGTACTCGTCGGCGACCACGAAGCCGCGCCCATCGATCACCACCCCGGTGCCATCGCCGAGGAGACCCTCGGTGCGCGGGCGACGCCCGACCGACACCACGATCATGTCGACGTCGACCTCGCCGCCGTCACCGAGGGCAAGGACGGTGCCGCCGCCTTGCTTCGGGGTGTGGCCCTGGACCTGCGCGCCGGTGATGACCTCGATGCCCCGCTTCTTGAACGAGCGGGCGACCACCGCAGTCACGTCGCGGTCGCAGCCCGCCAGGATGGTCGGGAGGGCCTCGACGACGGTCACCCGAGAGCCGAGGTCCGAGAGCAGCGAGGCGAACTCGCACCCAATGGCGCCACCACCGACCACCGCCGCGCTCGCCGGGACGTGCTCGAGGTCCAAGAACTCGTCGGAGGTGAGCACCAGGCTCCCGTCGACGTCGAGACCGGGGAGGGAGCGGGGCACGGAGCCGGCCGCCAGCACGATGTTGCGCCCGGTGATCTCGGTGCCGGCGTCGTCGCCGTCGACCACCCGCACCCGGTGACCGGGCAGGAGGGTGCCGTTGCCCGAGAACGTGGTGACCTTCCGGCCCTTCAGGAGGCCCGAGAGACCCTTGTAGAGCACCTCGACGACGCCGTTCTTGCGGGCCTGGCTCACGGAGAAGTCGAGGCCCGGGTTGTTGGTCGTGATGCCGAACTCGCCAGCTCCCGAAACGGAGCGCCAGACGGCTGCGGTCTCGAGGAATTCCTTGGCCGGGACGCAGCCCCGATGCAGGCAGGTGCCCCCTACCTTGTCCCGCTCGACGATCGCCACCGACAGCCCGGCGGAGGCGCCGTAGAGGGCGGTCGCGTACCCGCCGGGACCACCGCCGATCACGACGATGTCGAACTCGGTTGCGACCGTGGTCATTGCGCCAATCCCTTCGCTGCCGTCACCGGCCGGCCACCGGTGCGTCCGGGGTGGCGGCGGTGAATCGTGCCTTCACCCTACCGGCGTCGCTGGCCGACCTCGAACTTCTCCAGCTCAGCGGCACCGTCGGGGGGAGATGCGGCGGGCTCAGGCGCCGAGGCCGCCGACGGCGCGGCGCACCCGGCTCGCGGCACGTTCGGCGCGCATCTGGGCGAGTCGCGTCATGGCCGAGAATCCCGCGATGGGGGCGTAGCGGTCCGACGCCTCGACGAGGCGAGCGTCCTCGTCGTCGCTCAGCTCGATGTCGGCGGCCGCCGCGTTGGCCTCGGCCTGGGCCACCGAGGAAGCGCCGGGGATCACGACAACGTTTTTGCGCCGGATCAGCCACGCCAGCGCGATCTGGGTGTTGGTGGCGCCATGGGATGCCGCCACCTCCTTCAGCGCATCGAGCAGCGGGGCGGCGGCGGCGAGGTTCTCGGGCAAAAACGCGCTCGAGGTGGCCCGCATGCGCGACGGCAGGTGGTCGGCGTCGTAGCGACCCGAGAGCAGCCCCTGGCCGAGCGGGCTGTAGGCGATGACGATCCGGTCGTTGGCCTGCGCGTACGGCAGGATCTCCTCTTCGGGCTCGCGGTGCACCAGGCTGTAGCGCACCTGGTTGCTCACGACAGGCCCTTTGAGGTCGGCCTCGGCTTCCGCCCATTTGTCGCGCGAGAAGTTGGAGACCCCGACGTTGCGGACCAGTCCCTCGCGCTGGAGCGCAGCGAGTGCCCTCATGGTGGCCTTGACCGGCACCACCGGGTTGGGCCAGTGCACCTGGTAAAGGTCGATCTCCTCGACGCCGAGGCGCCGGGCACTGCCGTGCGCCCGGTTCGAGACGACCGGGTCGAAGGGCAGGATGGGGAACAGCTTGGTGGCGACGAACACGTCGTCACGCCGATCGGCGATGGCCTTGCCCACGATGCGCTCCGAGCGCCCGAAGGCGTAGGCCTCGGCGGTGTCCACCAGATTGACCCCGAGGTCGAGCGAACGCTCGATGATGGCCGGCGCCACCTCCTCGGCGTAGTTGGAGCCGTAGCCCCACTCCCCTGCGCCGAACTGCCACGTGCCGACCCCGATGGCGGAGAGGCGCAGGCCGGCGGCCTCGACGTACTTCATCGCCCGCTCACTTGGGCGGCATGCGGATGCCGCCGTCGAGGCGGATCACCTCGCCGTTCAGGTAGGCGTTGGTGGCGATGGAGACCACGAGCTGGCCGTACTGGTCCGGCTGGCCGAGGGCCTTTGGGAACAGCACGGACTGGGCGAGGGCCGCTCGGGCCTCCTCGGGGAGCATGGCGAGCAGCGGCGTGTCGAAGAGCCCTGGGGCGATGGTGTTCACCCGGATGCCGACGACCGAGAGGTCGCGGGCGGCCGGCAGCGTCATGCCGACGACAGCCCCCTTCGATGCCGAGTACGCCAGCTGGCCGATCTGCCCGTCGAATGCGGCGACTGAGGCCGTGTTGATGATCACGCCGCGCTCACCGAACTCGAGCGGCTCGGTGGTGGCGATCTTGGCGGCGGCGAGCGTCATGACGTTGAAGGTGCCGATCACATTCAGCTGCTGGATGAAGCCGAAGGCGCCCGGGTCGTGCGGCGTGCCGTCGCGGTTGATGACCCGGCCGACCCAGCCGGTACCCGCGCAGTTGACGGCGATGCGAAGCGGCGCCCCCTCAGCTGCCTCGTTGACCGCCGCCTCGCAGTCGTCGCGGTTGGTGACGTCGCCACCCACCGCCTTGCCACCGATCTCGTCGGCGACCTCCTTGGCACCCGCCTCGTTGCGGTCGAACACGGTGACGTGCACGCCCTCGGCGGCGAGCGCCCTCGCCGTTGCCGCCCCGAGGCCCGAGGCCCCGCCCGTGATGATCGCTGCTGCTCCGTTCAGTTCCATGGGCAAGATCGTACGGTGCGGCACACCCCGACCACCAGCGGGCCGCCCGGCCCGGTCAACGGAGGGGGCTCGGGGTCAGGGGCCGGCGGTGCCGCGGCCGGTGGTCGCCGCCTCGACGGCAAGAAGGTCGACGACGTCGTTCCACCGGTCACCCGAGTGGCCCTTCACCCAGCAGAAGGTCACCAGGCGCTCGCCGTCGAGGACGAGGGCGAACAGCGACTCCCAGAGGTCCCGGTTGGCCACCGGCTTGCCGGCGGTGTTCTTCCAGCCCCTGCGGTACCAGCCCTCCCACCAGCGCTGTTTGAAGCAGTTCACGACGTAGGTGGAGTCGCTCACGACGTCGACCGGGCGCTCGCCGTCGAGGGCGCGGAGGGCCTCGAGCACCGCGGCGATCTCCATGCGCTGGTTGGTGGTGTGGGCCTCGGCGCCGCTCGCGTAGGGGCCGTCGGGCACCGCCCAGGCCCAGCCGCCGGGCCCGGGATTCCCCAGGCACGAGCCGTCGGTGTAGACGAGCCAGCGCGCAGGTTCGGCGCTCAGTGTGGCTCCCAGGCGTCGGGGTCGGCGGTGAGCCGGGCGACTTCCTTTGGGAGCTTGCCGGCCGCCACGTCCGCCAGGCTCACGTGCTCGAGCACCGCCCGCAGGCTGGCGCGCACCGCCACCCAGATCTCCTGGAGGTGCACGGCGGAGCCCTCGTAGTGGGTCGCCTCGGGCCGGAAGCCGCGCACCTCGGCAAGTGGGCCGTCAAGCGCCCGGATCACGTCGGCCAGCTTGATGTCGGCGGCGGGGCGGGCCAGCCGGTAGCCGCCTTCGGCCCCTCGCTGGCTCGCCACCAGGCCCGACCGGCGCAGGTCGGCGAGGATCGCACCGAGAAAGCGCGGGGGGAGGCCCTGGTCGGAGGCGAGCTCCTCGGCCGTCTGGGGTGCACCGGCGACCGCCAGGCTGAGGAGGGCGCGTATGCCGTAGTCGACCTTTGCGGGGATGTGCACCCGATGATTCTGCACGCTGGGCCCCCGGCGCGGTGCGACCGACCCCGACAGGCTCGTGCGGGAGCGACGAGAGGCGCCGGGCGCGCGAAGATCTGGCATGGCTCCGAACTCGTTACACCTCTCGGGCGACACCGACGCCGACCGCCTCCTCTCCGACGATCCACTCGCGCTCTTGATCGGGATGGTGCTCGACCAGCAGATCCCCCTCGAGTGGGCCTTCAAGGGCCCCCTGATCCTCTCTGAGCGGCTGGGGCGCCCCCTCGACGCGACGGTGATCGCCGCCATGGATCCCGATGAGCTGGCGGCGGCCTTCGCCGAGCGCCCCTCGCTGCACCGCTACCCGACCTCGATGGCGACGCGCGTCCAGGCGCTGTGCCAACTGCTCGTCGAGCGCTATGACGGCGATGCGGCCGCCGTCTGGGGGCAGGCCGCCGACGGTGCGGAGCTCTTGCGCAACGTGAAGGAGCTCCCCGGCTTCGGTGAGCAAAAGGCCAGGATCTTCGTTGCCCTGCTCGGCAAGCAGCTCGCCGTGCGCCCCAAGGGCTGGCAGGAGGCGGCCGGGCCCTTCGGCGAGAAGAACTCTCGGCGCTCGATCGCCGACATCGTCGATGCCGCCACGCTTGCCCAGGTGCGCGCCTACAAGCAGGACATGAAGGCAGCCAAGAAGGCCGAGGCCGCCGCCGCGGCGGCCGGCAAAGCCCCCGCGGCCGCAACGACGACGAAGCGCCCAGCGGCGAAGAAGGCACCGGCGCGCGCCGGGGCGGGTCGGCGGCCCTCGGCTTGAGCTCCGACCTCGCCGGTCGGCGCCTCTACCTCTGCACCCCAGCACGCGACGACCTTGCCCAGTTCGCCGGCGCCTGCCTGCGCGGCGGGGTCGACATCGTCCAGCTCCGCGACAAGCGGCTCGAAGCACGCCAGCTCCTCGAGAGTGCCCGGGTCCTTCGTGGCGTCTGCGCGGGCTTCGGTGTCCCGTTCATCATGAACGACCGCCCGGACCTCGCCCTCGAGGTCGGCGCCGACGGCGTGCACGTGGGCCAGGACGATGCGCCGGCCACCCTGGCCCGGCGCATCCTCGGACCCGAGGCGATCATCGGGCTCTCCACCCATGGGCCCGACGACCTCGCCGGGGCGGCGGCCGAGCCGGTCGACTACATCTCGGCAGGCCCGGTCGAAGCGACCCCGACCAAGCCGGGACGGCCGGGTACCGGTCCGGGCTACGTGGCCAGCGCGGTCGCAGCCGAGCACCGGCCGGTCTTCGTGACCGGCGGCGTGACGCCGTCGAGCGTCGGCGCGCTGGCCGATCTCGGCGTGACCCACTTCGTCGTGGTGCGCTGGCTCACCGAGGCCGATGAGCCCGAGAAGGCAGCCCAGGCGCTGCGCGACGCCATCGACCGGGCCATCGAGCACCACGCCGAGGCCGGATAGGGGCGGCCAGCGCTGCGTGCCAGCTGGCAATGCTGGCGTCAGTGCTGGCGCTCGAGCCAGCCGATGAGGCTGGCCAGCACGCGGGGGTCGGCGCGCAGCCAGTGCCCGGCGGCCGGGACGAGCCGGAGCTCGACCGGGCCGAGCGCCACATCGGCGAAGGCCCTCGCTGCCGCCGTCGGGACCTGGTCGTCGTCGGCGCCGTGGATGAGCAGCAAGCAACGGTCCCCGAGTGACGCCGCCGCCCCGAGCGGGTCGAGGTCGGCGAGCTGGCTCGACCACGACGCGAGGCCCTCGGCCGACAGCGCCCGGCGCACCACCCCGCTTTCGCGGCACACGGCGAGCATGCGGGTCGGGTCGGTGATCGCCCCCGAGAGGTCGGCGGGGGTGCCGAGACACGCCACCCCGCGCACGCGGGGGTCCTGGGCCGCCAGTCGCAGGGCCAGGACCCCACCGAAGCCGAACCCGACGACCCAGCCGCGCTCATCGGGCCCGATGGCATGGTCGAAGACGAAGGACACGTCCTCCAGCCAGCCCGCCGGCGAGAACTCGCCCTCGGACTCCCCCGCCCCCCGTAGCGTTGCCGCCGACACCCGCCAGCCGGACTCCTCAGCCAGCCGGTCGGCCAGCTCGGGATAGGTGGCGCCGACGTTGGCGGCCGCCCCGCGAGAATGCGGCAGCTCGTGGCAGACGAGGAGGGTCTCGGTGCGGGGGGCGTCGTCATCGCCCGCCGTCACGTAGTAACGCAGCTCACCAACCGGCCCCTCGAGGCGCTGCCACAGGGCGCTCATGGGGCGCGGTGCCGCGGCGGCGCCGTGGCGGTGCGGGTCGTCACGGGACCCGGCGCAGGGCGGCCGGCGGGATCAGATGCCGATGAGCTGTGCGAGCAGCTCGCGGTGGTAGGTCGGGTCACCGAAGAGCAGCTCCGAGGACTTCGCCCGCTTGAAGTACAGGTGGGCGGGGTGCTCCCAGGTGAAGCCGATGCCACCGTGGATCTGGATGTTCTCGGCGGCGGCGTGGAAGTACGCCTCCGAGCAGTAGGACTTGGCGAGGCTGGCGACGACCGGCAGCTCGTCGGAATCCTCGGCAGCGGCCCACCCGGCGTAGTACGCCGCCGACTTGGCCGACTCGACCTCGAGCAGCATGTCGGCGCACTTGTGCTTGATGGCCTGGAAGCTGCCGATGGGGCGCCCGAACTGGATGCGGGTCTTCGCGTACTCGACGGCCATGTCCAAGACGTGCTGCGCGCCGCCGACCTGCTCCGCGGCGAGGGCCACGGCAGCGAGCTGCAGGGTCTTCTCGAGGCCGGGTTCGGCGCCGCCGTCGGTGCCGATCAACCAGGCCGGGGTGTCGGCGAACTCGAGGCGCGCCTGCTTGCGGGTCTGGTCCATGGTCGGCAGCGGGGTGCGGGTGAGACCCGCCGCATCGCCCTTCACGCCGAAGAGGGTGACGCCGGCGTCGGTGCGGGCGGCGACGAGAATGAGGTCGGCGACATGGCCATCGATCACGTAGGACTTGTGGCCGTTCAGCACCCAGTCCTCGCCGCTCTTGGTGGCGGCGAGGCCGATGCCGTCGAAGTCCCAACGCCCGTTGTCCTCGGTGATGGCGAGCGTGCCGATCGTCTCACCCGAGGCCATGCCGGGAAGGAGGTACTTCATGGCCGACTCGTCGCCCGAGGTCAGCACGGCGTTGGCCGCCAGGGCCACCGTCGAGAAGTACGGCGCGCACAACAGTGCCGCCCCCATCTCCTCGAAGACCACGATCAGCTCGACGTAGCTGAAGCCCGCGCCGCCGTACTCCTCGGGGATGGCGAGGGACTGGAGACCGAGCTGCTCGGCCATCTGGCTCCACACCGCCGGGTCGTAGCCGTCGGTCGTCTCCATCAGACGCCGGACCTCGGTCTCGGGCGACTTGTCGGCCAGGAAGCGGCGGACGGCGCTGCGGAGCTCGTCCTGCTCCTCGCTGAAGGCGAAGTTCATGAGGATCCTCTTCTCATTCGACGACGTGGCGACCATGACCGGGCGCCCGCAGGGGCGACCGGGCCAGATTGTGTCTACCAGAGATGGCGCCCGGGTGACCACCGGAGCCGCCGTCCACCGACCGCTCCGGCGTGCCTAACCTCTGGATATGCCTGAACTGGTGCGCATTTGGGAGGACGCGAGCTGCGAGGTCCACCGCATGGTGGTGGGCCCGCTCGACAACAACGTCTACGTGCTGCGCTGCCGCCGGAGCGGCGACGCCCTGCTCTTCGACGCGGCCAACGAGCACGAGGCGTTGCTCGAGGTCTGCCAGCGGCTCGGTGTCCGCCAGGTGGTCGAGACCCACGGGCACTGGGACCACATCCAGGCCGTCCCGGCCGTGCGCGAGGCGGGCATCGAGGTCTTGGTGACCGAGGCCGACGCCGGCATGCTCCCCTCCTACGACCTCCTCTTGGAGGACGACACCGTGCTCGGGGTCGGCCGGCTGCGGGTGCGCACGGTGCTCACCCCGGGCCACACGGCGGGGTCGATGTGCTTCGCCGTCGAGGGGACGCCGCTCCTCTTCTCGGGCGACACCCTCTTCCCTGGCGGACCGGGGAACACGAAGCTCGAGGGCGCCGACTTCCCGACGATCATCCGCTCCATCGAAGACCGGCTCTTCGCTCGCTACGAGCCCGACACGGTCGTGCTCCCCGGGCACGGGTCCTCCACCACCATCGGCACGGAGAGCCCGCACCTCGCCGAGTGGGTCGAGCGCGGCTGGTAGGTGTGCCTAGCGCGGCGTGACGGCGGTCGCCGGGTGGCGGGGCTGGTCGATCAGCTCGATGCTGTCGGGGAGCCCGCTCACGCGCACCGAGCCGTTCTCGATCTCGACATCGAGCCTGGCCCCGGCGAGCGGGATGCCCTCGATGCGCAGCGCGCCGATCTCGGGGGGCACCATCGGGGCCAACCATGTCTTGCCGTAGGGGACCCACGGGTCGAAGCGCAGCAGCGTGCGCAGGCACAGCAGCGGCGAGGCCGCCGACCAGGCCTGGGGCGAGCACGACGTCGGGTAGCCAACGGGGACCGGCAGGTCGCTGCGGTCGAGCCCGCTGTAGAGCTCGGGGAGCCGGCCACCCTTGGTGGCGGCTGCGTCGAGCAGCGAGAGCACCAGGGACTGGGCGCCCTCCTCGAAGCCATAGCGGGCGAGCCCGGCCGCGATGATGGCGGTGTCGTGCGGCCAGACCGACCCGCAGTGGTAGCTGACCGGGTTGTAACCGCCCATCGACGCCCCGAGGGTGCGCACGCCCCAGCCGCTCGACATGTCGGGGCCGAGGAGGCGCGCCGCGACCGCCTCGGCCTTCTCCTCGTCGACGATCCCGGTCCACAGGCAGTGGCCCATGTTCGAGGTGAGCGAGTCGATGGGCCGCTTGTCGGCGTCGAGGCCGACCGCGAAGTACTGCTGCTCGTCGAGCCAGAAATCGCGGTTGAAGGCCACCTTCAGGTCGTTAGCCTTCTGCCGGTAGGCGCTGTAGGTGGCCTCGTCGCCCATCTCGAAGGCGAAGTGCGCCCGCGCCAGGTAGGCGCCATAGACGTACGCCTGCACCTCGCAGAGCGCGATTGGCGCAGTCGCCACACGGCCGTCCGCGTAGCGCACCCCGTCCCAGCTGTCTTTCCAGCCCTGGTTGGCGAGGCCGCGGTCGGTGGCCCGCTGGTACTCGACGTAGCCGTCGCCGTCCCGGTCGCCGAACTCGGCGATCCAGGCGAGGGCCCGGTCCGCATTGGGCAGCAATTCGTCCACCAGCTCGGTTGCGAGGCCCCACCGGCGCAGCTCGCCGAGGAGCATCACGAACAGCGGGGTGGCGTCGGCCGAGCCGTAGTAGATGCTCCCCCCTCCGAGCGAGAGCGACGCGGCGCCTCCGAAGCGCATCTCGTGGAGGATGCGGCCGGGCTCCTCGTCCTGGCGGGGGTCGACCTTGGTCCCCTGGAAGCGTGCGAGCGTCTGGAGGACGCCCCGGGCGAGGTCCGGATCGACCAGGAGGGCGCTCCAGGCGGTGAGCAGCGAGTCGCGCCCGAACACCGTCATGAACCACGGTGCGCCCGCCGCCACGACCACCCGGTCGGGGTAGTCGGGGTCGAAGATGCGCAGCGCCCCGAGGTCCTCGGCGCTGCGGGCGACGGCGGTGCGCAGGCCCTCGTGCTCGGTCGTGATGTGGGGGACCTGCTGGCGCCACTGGGCCAGGCGCTCGGAGGGCATGGCCTGGTCGACCGCCTGGCCGCAGCGGTAGCGGGGCAGCACGAGGGAGGACTCGATCACCGGGACCACCTCGATGCAGCCCGTCCACTGCCCCTGGGCCGGGACGATCACCTCACGGGTCACCCGGTTCTCGGTGATGTCGAGGACGGTCGGGGAGTGCCCGTCCTCGTGGCCGTCGGGGGCGAAGCGCAGCTGGACGCCGCGCGCCACCTGGGCCCCCTTGTAGGAGAAGGCGAGCAGATGGTCGCCCACCTCCTGGGTGATCCCCTCGGCCTCGCCGGCACGGCCCTCTTTGACCGCGAACAGGTCTGCGAAGTCACACTCGATGAGCAGGTCGACCCGGCAGATGGTGGGCTCGGCGCCGAAGTTGTGGATGGTGAGGTCCTCGCGCATGCCCTGGCCGACGTAACGGTTGCGAAAGACCATCAGGGTCGAGTCGGCCCGGCCCGGGGCGGGCTGGGTGCGGGAGACGAAGGTGGCCGAGAAGGGCTCGGGGCTGAACGAGGCCAGCGGCTCGAGCGGCGCGCCGTCGAGGCGCAGCTCGAGGCGCGAGACCAGCCGGGTGTCCCGGAAAAAGAGGCCCTGGGCCGACCCGGCGACGATGTCGCCGGTACGCTCGGAGATGGCGAAGGTCGACTCGTCGACCAGCGTCACGACCCCTCCGGCAGAGTCCACGGTGGCCACCTTTCCGGCATAGGTCCAAGGGTTGGCCACTGGCGGAGGATCGTACCGGACCACCGCCTGGGTCCGGCAATCGGGCCGCCACCGAGGCCCGGGGAGGTGCAGAAAGAGCCCGTCGTTTAAATGTGACCCAGAAGGTAGGATTTCAACCGTGCCCACTGACGCGCCACGCGACACCCCCCTCCTCCAGATCGTCGACCTGCACGTCTCGGTCGACGGCGCCGAGATCCTCAAAGGCGTCGACCTCGAGGTCGGCCCCGGCGAGGTCCACGCCCTCATGGGCCCCAACGGGGCCGGCAAATCGACGCTCGCCGCCACGCTCCTCGGGCACCCGAGCTACGAAGTGACCTCGGGGGCGATCCGCTTCCTCGGCGAGGACATCACCGGCTGGCCCACCGACGTGCGCGGCAAGGCCGGCCTGTTCCTCGCGTTCCAGTACCCCGAGGCCATCGGCGGCGTGTCGGTGATCCAGTTCCTCCGCCAGGCCATTTCCGCGCGCACCGGCCAAGAGGACCTCTCGGTCCTCGAGGTGCGGCTGTCGATGGGCGAGTGGATGGAGCGCCTCGGCATGGATCCCACCTTCGCCGAGCGCCACTTGAACGAGGGGTTCTCCGGAGGCGAGAAGAAGCGCAACGAGATCCTCCAGATGGCCCTGCTCGACCCAGTGGTCGCCGTGCTCGACGAGACCGACTCTGGCCTCGACATCGACGCGCTGCGCGTCGTCGGACGTGGGGTGCGCACCGTGCGCGAGGCGCACCCCGAGCTCGGCGTCCTCGTGGTCACGCACTACCAGCGCCTCCTCGACGAGCTTGTCCCCGACCGGGTCCACCTGCTGGTCGACGGCAGGGTCGTCGAGAGCGGGGGTCCCGAGCTCGCCCAACGAGTGGAGTCGGGAGGCTACGACCAGTGGCGTTGAACGAAATGACCGGCGCGCTCGACACCGAGCTCGTGCGCAAGGACTTCCCGCTGCTCGCCCGCAGCGTCCACGACCGACCCATCGTCTACCTCGACTCGGCCGCCTCCTCGCTCCAGCCGAGCGCGGTCCTCCGGGCCATGGAGGAGTACTACGAGGCGCACCACGCCAACGTGCACCGCGGCGTCTACGCCACCGCCGAGGAGGCCACCAACCTCTACGAGGGCGCCCGCGTCGACGTCGGGCGCTTCATCGGTGCGCCCGACCCCGGACGCGAAGTGATCTTCACGAAGAACGCCACCGAGGCGATCAACCTGGTGGCGAGGACCTGGGGGGCGACCAACCTCGGTGCCGGTGACGTCGTGGTGCTGAGCGAGATGGAGCACCACGCCAACATCGTCCCGTGGCTGATGCTGGCCGAGTCGACCGGCATCGAGCTGCGCTACCTACCCGTCGACATCGACGGGCGCCTCGACCTCACCGGCCTCGACGCCGCCTTAGACGGGGCGAAGCTCCTCTCGGTCACCGCCATGTCCAACGTGCTCGGGACCATCAACCCGGTCGGCCTGCTGGCCGAACGGGCCCACGCGGCCGGCGCGCTCATCCTCGTCGACGGCGCCCAGTCGGTGCCGCACGTGACCGTCGACGTGCGCGCCCTCGACATCGACTTCCTCGCGTTCTCCGCCCACAAGATGCTCGGCCCGACCGGGATCGGCGTGTTGTGGTCGCGCGCCAACATCTTGGAGGACCTCCCGCCGTTCCTCGGCGGCGGCGGCATGATCCTCGACGTGCGGCTCGACCGCTTCCTCGCGGCCGAGCCGCCCCAGCGCTTCGAGGCAGGTACCCCGCCGATCGCCGAGGCGGTCGGCCTCGGCGCCGCTGTGCGCTACCTCGAGGCAACGGGCATGGAGCGCATCCGGGCACACGAGCTCGCCCTCAGCCGCTACACCTTGGAGAGCCTCGCCGAGCGCCTCGGCGAGGACTGCGTGGTCTTCGGGCCGCCCGCCGGCGAGGACCGCGGCGGTGTGTTCTCCCTGGCGTTCCGAGACGTCCACGCCCACGACCTCGCCCAGGTGCTCGACCAGTTCGCCGTGTGCGTGCGACCGGGCCATCACTGCGCGAAGCCCCTGATGCGCAAGCTCGGGGTCTCCGCGACGGCGCGTGCGTCCCTCGGGCTCTACAACGACCGCCATGACGTGGACGTGCTGATCGAAGGTCTGGCCGAAGCCGGTAGATTGTTTGCGTGATTCACCACGCTGGCCGGGCCCGCTGATGGCCGACCTCGAAGACCTCTACCGAGAGATCATCCTCGACCACTACCGCTCGCCCCGGAACCGTGGCGAGCTGCCCGCCCCGCCCGCACAGCGGGTGGAGGGATTCAACCCGCTGTGCGGTGACGAGATCGTGCTCACCCTGCTCATCGACGACGGCCGGGTCAGCGACATCAAGATCGCCGGCACGGGCTGCTCGATCAGCCAGTCGTCGGCATCGCTCATGTCGGCCGCGGTCAAGGGCAAGTCACTCGATGAGGTGCGCCAGCTCATCGGCACGTTCAAGTCGATGATGTCGATCCACGAGGCGACCCTGGCCGACGAGGCCGATGGCGCGCCGGTCGAGCCCGAGCCGGTGGACGTCAGATCGCTCGGCGAGCTCGCCGCCCTTCAGGGCGTCGTCAAATTCCCGGTGCGCATCAAGTGCGCCACCTTGTCCTGGAACACGTTGGTCCAGGCACTGAACGAGGCCGAGCCGCAGCTCGCGTAGGTGCCCGTGGCCGCGGGTCGGCTACGGGGTGCAGGGCGTGGGGTCGAAGGACGGCGGCGGGGCCTGCGTCGTCGTCGTGACCGAGCTCGCACCCGACGTCGGCGAGGCCGGCGCCGCGGTCGTCGGGGTGACCACCGGCGGCGGGACGGTTTCGAGGCTCGTGTTCGGCGGCGGGCTGGTCGGAGACTTGAGCGAGCTCCCGAACACCGTCGTGAACATCTCCTGGGCGGCCGGCTGGTCGGTGAAGAGCACGTCGCCCCACGGCGAGACGTAGCCGTTGCTGATCGTCGGCATGGTCAGCGTGTCGAGTGCGGCGGGGTTGAGGGAGTGGAAGTCGATGGCGAGTCCCACCAGCTCCGAGAGGCTGAAGCTGTTGTCGATCACGATGCCCTGGGGGATCGAGCCCAGGAACGCATTGATCGTGACGGGGTTGTACTTGCTCTTGGCCGCGTCGACCAGCGCCTTCAAGAAGGCGTCCTGGCGCTGGATGCGTCCGAAGTCGCTCGTGCCGTCGTACTGCCAGTAGCCGTTCTCGTAGTACTCGTAGTGGCGGCTCCGGGCCACCGCCAGTGCCTCGGTGCCGTTCAGCAGCTGGCACCCCGGGGTGGTGATGTTGAGGCCCGAGTACGCGTCCTTGGCCGGGAAGGGGAAGTCCATGTAGACGCCGCCCAGCGCGTCCACCGATCCCTGGAAGCCCCCGAAGCTCACCTGGAGCACGTGGTTGATCGGGATGCCGAAATTGGCCTCGATGGTCTGGACCAGGAGGTTCGGGCCCGAGTCGAAGGTCGAGTTGATCCGGTTGAAATTGCCGAGGTTCGCCTGGTCGCCCACCATGGTGACCAGGGTGTCGCGCGGGATCGACATGATGGTGATCTGCTTGGTGGCCGGCACTACGCGCCAGACCATGATCACGTCGCTGCGCTGGCCGGTGACCAGTGCGGCACTGCCCGCCTGGGCGGCGGCCGCCCCGGTCAGCCCCACACGCGAGTCCGAGCCGATCACCAACATGTTGAACGGCCCCCCCGTATAGGGGGTCAGACTCGAGACGTCGACCTTTTTCAGCTGGTCGAAGCGGTAGCGGGCGTAGCCGTAGCTGGCGGCCACGGCGAGGAGCGCGACCACCACGATGACGCTGAGGGCCGTGACGATGCGGCGCCGGCGACGACGGCGCCGGGGAGCCCCACCACCCGGGGAGCCTCCCCCACCGCCGCCCCGCTTCCCGCCACCACCCTTGCCGCCGTGGGCCCGATCGATCTGGTCGCCGAGGTTGCGAAGGCCTTGCTCGTTGGCCGATTGCGGCGACGCGCCGCCGCCCGACATCTGTGCGCCGAGCGCACGCAACCCCTGCTCATTGGGGGTCCCGCCTCGGCGGGGCCGCTCGGGGAGGTCGTGCGCGCCGCCGGGTGAACGACCGCTCGCCATGGGTGGCAACGCTACCAACGGCACCCCGGATGGAGTGGGCACCCCGCTCAGCGCGCGTAGCCGGCGTACCCCGTGGTCTCGAGCTCCTGGGCCAACTCCGGTCCGCCGGTGGCCACGATGCGACCGGCCGAGAGGACGTGGATGGTGTCGGCGCGCAGCTCCACGAGCAGCCGGCTGAAGTGGGTGATCGCCACCACGCCCAGCCCCCACTGCACGGTGGCGGACTCGATGCGGCGCGCCACCGAGCCGAGCGCGTCGACGTCGAGGCCCGAGTCGATCTCGTCGAGCACGCAGAAGGGCGGCCGCAGCACGCCGAGCTGGACCATCTCGTTGCGCTTGCGCTCGCCGCCTGAGAGGTCGACGTTGAGGGCGCGTGACAAGAAGCGCTCGTCGAAGCCGATGGCGGCCGCCTCCTCGCGCAGGCGCTCGGCGACGGACACGCGGGAATGGTCCTCGGGTTGGGCCTCGGTCAGCACCTCTTCCAAGCTGACGCCGGGCACCTCGATGGGCTGCTGGAGGGCGAGGAAGAGCCCGGCCCTCGCCCGCTGCCAGCTGGGCATCCCCACGAGCTCGACGCCGTCGAGGGTGATCGAGCCTTCGGTCACCGTGGTGCCCGGTCGGCCCATGAGCGCATGGGCGAGGGTCGACTTACCCGAGCCGTTCGGGCCCATGACGATATGGACCTCGCCGCTCCGGACCTCGAGGTCGACCCCGTGGAGCACCTCTCGCCCGGCCACGCTGGCGTGGAGGTTGCGCACGCTGAACACACTCAAGGCAGCACCACCGAGACCTCGTCGGCATCGACACGGACTTCATAGACCGGCACCGGCTTCGTCGCAGGCAGCGAGCAGGGTGTGCCGTCGCGCAGGTCGAAGGTGCTGCCGTGGCGCGGGCATTCGATCTCGACGGTGTCCTCCCAGACCTCCCCCTCGGAGAGCGAGTAGTCCTCGTGGCTGCACCGGTCCCCCAGCGCGTAGAAGTCGTCCTCGATGCGCACGAGAGCGATCCGGTGCTCGCCCACGTCGAACCGGCGGGCCTCGCCCGACTTCAGGTCCGAGCTGCGGCACAGTGTCACCTGCTCACCCATGGTGGTCCTCCCCGCCGGTCGGGACGACCTCGTCGAGGGTGGCCGCCAGCCGGGCCGCGACCTCGTGCTGGAGCAGCGGGACGACAGCGGGCACCGGCGCCTTCGCCACGATGTCGGCGAAGAAGCCGGCGACGATGAGGCGCTCGGCCCGGTCCGGTGCCACGCCTCGCGACTCGAGGTAGTAGAGCTGGTCCTCGTCCACCGGCCCGACCGTCGAGGCGTGACTGCAGCGAACGTCGTTCTCCTCGATCTCGAGGTTCGGGACCGAGTCGGCATGCGCTCGCTCGTCGAGCACGAGGTTGTGGTTGGTCTGCATGGCGTTGGAGCGCACCGCCCCGTGGCGGATCCGGATCAGGCCGCTGTAGACCGAGCGCGAACTGCCGGCGACGGCACCCTTGCAGAGGAGGTCGCTGTCGGTGCGGGGGGCCGCGTGGTCCTGGAGCGTCCGCACGTCGTGGATCTGTTCCCCGGTGCCGAGGTAGGCCGAGCGCAGCTCGCTCGTCGCCCCCTGGCCCACGACGGCGGCATCGGTGCGGCAGCGGTCATACGCGCCACCGAGCCCGACGGTGAAGGCACGAAGCGCGGCGTCGCGCTCGATGCGTGCGCCGATGCGCCCGAGGTACCACGCCTCGTCGCCGAGGAGCTGGAGCGAGACGAACGAGAGATGGGAGCCCTCGTCGGCGAGCAGCTCGGCGACCGGCACGACGAGCGAGCGACCGGGTCCCGACGGTGCGACGATCTCGACCACCGAGCACTCGGACCCGCGCTCGGCACGCACGACGGTCCGGGGGAACGCAGCCGGCGCCGGGTCGCCGCCGGCGGTGCACAGGTGCACCACCACGATCGGCCGGCTGACCACCGTGCCGACCGGTACGACGACCGAGAGGACGTCGGGAGCGAAGGCGTCGTTCAGGCGCACGAGCGCGTCGCCGCCCTCGACGACCTGTCCAATGGAGGGCTGCAGCGACCCCTCAGCCCGAGCCGCCTCGATCGTCACGCCCTCGGGGAGGTCGCCCCGTTCGATGGAGACGATCGACCCGTCGCGCACGATGCACAATGCGGCGCGCTCGAGGATCTGGCCGACCAGCTCGTCGACCAGGGACTGGTCGGCGGGCCCGAGGCCGTCCTCGACCACGCTGGGCCGGTAGGACTCGAGATCGAGGGAGTCGATGGGCGAGTAGCGCCACACCTCTTCGGCCTCGCTCGGGAGGTCCTGTTTGGAGAACGCCTCGAACCCCTCGAGCCGCCGCTCCCGCAACCAGTCGGGACCCCCCAGCGCGCTGGCGATGTCGGCAGTGAAGGTGGGCAGGTGCTCGGCCTTTCTCATCGGCGATCAGCCTGGGCGATCGATGTGCCGGCCGGTGGGCCAGCCGTTCCAGTGTAGTGGCCTGGTGTCTGGCCCTTTCCGGGCTGCACCCCGGCGGGACCAGCCTCTACGCTCGGCGTCGTGGATCGAGAGGAGCAATCGTGACCGATATGCAGGCGTTCTCATCGGACGTGCTCGAGATCGAGTCAGAGGGCCACGTCGCCACCCTCTGGCTGAACCGGCCCGAGGCGCGCAACGCAATGGGGGCTGCATTCTTCAGCGACCTCGGCCCGGCGATGGCGACGCTGAACGCCGACCGCGAGGTCCGAGCCGTGGTGATCGCGGCCAGGGGCCCGCACTTCTCCGTCGGACTCGACCTCAAGGCCATGGGCAGCACCCTGAGCGGCGGCGGCGCACCACTTTCGAACGCGTCGCGCGCGACGCGCACGCGACTCGATGTGCTGCGCCTCCAAGAATCGGTCAACGCCGTCGCCTCCTGCCCGAAGCCGGTCATCGCTGCGGTGCATGGCTACTGCATCGGCGGCGGGGTCGACCTGATCAGCGCGTGTGATATCCGCCTCGCCTCGGCCGACGCGGTCTTCTCGGTGCGCGAGGCCAAGGTGGCCATCGTTGCGGACCTCGGGAGCCTGCAGCGCCTCCCGCGCATCATCGGTGCCGGGCACGTGGCCGAGCTCGCCTTCACCGGCAAGGACATCACCGCCGAGCGGGCCCACGCCATTGGTCTGGTCAACGACGTCGCGCCCGATGCCGCCGCCGTGGTCGCCGCTGCCCGGGCTCTCGCCCTCGAGATCGCGGCGAACTCCCCGCTCGCCGTCGAGGGCACGAAGGCGGTGCTGCAGGCGGGCGACGGTCGGACGGTGGCCGAGGGCCTCGAGTACGTGGCCACGTGGAATGCCGGGATGCTCGGCTCCGACGACCTCACCGAGGCGATGCTGGCGTTCCTCGAGAAGCGCCCACCCAAATTCACCGGTAACTAGGACAGTTCCGGTCCGCCGACAGGGCCGATGGCAGCTCCGTCACCAAGTGTTTGCCGTGCCGTCGCCAAGGGGGTAACCCCGGTGCGCTCGACTGACCGTTGGAAGTTCTCGAACGGGAGGTTGCCATGCGCAAGGGTTCCATCCGCGACGTCCTTGTCGGCCTCGGGGCCGGCTCGCTCGGGCTCATGGGAGTCGGGGTCACGGTTGCCGGCGCCGGCACTCCCGGGGGATGGGACCAGCCGGGCGCGTTCGCGGTGCAACAGGTCCTCGCCGGGTCATCCCTCCACCACACCTTCACGCCACCGGGCTCATCGACCACGCTCACCGAGGCGCTGAGTGACCCCGACGACATCTCCCGCCTCGGCGGCGATCTCTTCGTCGGGTTCCAGAACGGGGTCGGGCCCCAGGGTCAGGCGAGCACGGACGGCAACCTCGACAGCACCATCGTGGAACTGACCCTCCACGGCACAGTCGTCGGGCAGTGGGACGTCGCCGGCAAAGCGGACGGCGTCACCGCCGACCCGGCCACCGGCTCGGTGATCGCAACGGTCAACGAGGACGCCAATTCCTCGCTCTACACGATCGACCCAACGTCATCCGCAGCGGTCCAGCACTACAGCTACAGCGAGCCACTGCCCCACGACGGGGGGACCGACGCGATCTCGGTCTACTTCGGCCGGATCTTCATCAGCGCGTCAGCGCCGGGGACGACCGGCACGAACCCGGCCCCTCAGCCCACCTTCCCGGCCGCCTATTCGGTGACGCTCGACGCAGGCACCTCGGTCGCGGCGGTAACGCCCCTCTTCTCTGACGAGGACACCGCCACCGTGGCCAACATCGGCAGGTGGGGTCAGCAGGTGACGTTGGCACTCACCGACCCGGACTCGAACGCCGTCGTGCCGATCTTCAGCCCGCGCTTCGGGGGCGACTTCGAGCTGACCAGCCAGGGCGACCTTCAGCAGATCGACGTCCGCGACCCCGGGGGACCCCGTCAGCAGCTGAGCGTGCTCAATCTCTCCCAGTCGGTGGACGACACCGCCTGGGCCACCGACCCATCGGGGCGGCTGTATTCGACCGACTCCGCCGATGACGCCGTTGACGTGGTCACCGGTCCCTTCCGGTGGGGTCAGGAGCTCGCGGTGGCCACACCGTGTGGCGCCAACAGTGCGCCCTCGACGTGCCCGGGGCCGGGCTACCCGGCCAACTACCTGGCCAGCCTCGACCCGTGGACGGGCCAGGTGAGCGGCGTCGAGGTGCAGGGCGTGCCTTACGTGCCCCAGGGCGGCCTCGTCTTCGTTGCCGGGTGGGACCGCTGAGCGGTCGACGGGCCGCTGCAGCGAGCTGACGTCAGACCGACGCCCAGAAGGACTCGAGTGCCCGGGCCCCACCCCCGGGGTCGCCGAGCATCCACCAGTGGCCCTGCCCTTCCATCACGTGGGTTCGGGCCCCCAGCTGTGCGGCGACGATACCGCCGAGGTCCCCACTACCCACGAAGGGGTCGAGCGGGGCGGTGATGTTGAGGCCCGGCAGCCGAGCCGCGGGCGAGAGCGCACGTCCCCACTCGAGCATCGCCGGCTGCGTGGCGGAGCGGTAGAGGGACAGCACGCAGCGCCCCATCTCGGCATCGGAGGAGGCGACGAGCTTGACGGCGGTCGAGCGGGGGATGCCGACGCTCTCGAGCAGATCGGCCTGCTGCCCGGGCGAGGTGGCGAGGACGGCGTCGAAGTACTCCTCGCCCGCGCCCTCGGTCTGCCAGATCTGGGCAAGGTCGTGCCACACGTAGTCCGGGTGGAAGAGCCCCAAGACGTCGCTCGCCCAGGTGCGCACGAGCTCGGGGCGCAGCGACACCGCCCGCATGGCCAAGCCCCCACCCCAGTCGTGGCCGACGAGGTCGACCGGGCCGCCGCTCTCGGCGATCAGCTCGAGCTCGGTGACCAGCCAGTCGGCGTACTCCTCCTTCGTGGCACCGAAGCCTGGCGGCGCAGGACACCCGAAGCCCGGCAACTGGAGGCAGACAACGTCGCTGCGCTCGAGCTGGGCGACCATCGGCTCCCAGATCACCGGGGTCTCGGGGTTGCCGTGCACCAGGACCGCGGTCATCGCGCGAACGTAACAGGCGGGCGGGCGGCGGCGCCGTCCCATCGCCGCCCTGGTCCCCGAAATCGGCCGGCCGTCTCCAACGCGACGCTCCGGTGACTCTCTGCGTGCGTGCGTGCGTGCGTGCTCGCTGGCCTGGTCGCCTGGCGCAAAGCTCCAGGACACGGGAACATGGCGGCATGGACACGCTCACCGACGACCTCGACGACTACTACGTCGACGACTCCGACGAGGAACCGGTCTTGTGCTGGCAGGACGGGCGCCAGGTCGACACGTGGCGGGAGGGCTACCCCTACCCCGAGCGGATGTGGCGCGACGAGTACGAGGTGTTGAAGCGCAACCTGCAGATCGAGCTGTTGAAGCTCCAGAACTGGATGAAGGAGTCGAGCGAGCGGCTGATCATCGTCTTCGAGGGCCGTGACGCAGCCGGCAAGGGCGGCACCATCAAGCGCTTCATGGAACACCTCAACCCCCGCGGGGCGCGGGTGGTGGCGCTCGAGCGCCCGAGCGAGCGCGAGACGACCGAGTGGTACTTCCAGCGCTACGTCCAGCACCTTCCCGCAGCGGGCGAGATCGTGCTGTTCGACCGGTCCTGGTACAACCGCGCCGGTGTCGAGAACGTGATGGGCTTCTGCACCGAGGACCAGTACAAAGAGTTCATGCGCCAGGCGCCGCTCTTCGAGAGGATGCTCGTGAACGACGGGATCCACCTGGTCAAACTCTGGTTCTCGGTGTCGAGGGGGGAGCAGCACACCCGGTTCCTGATCCGCCAGATCGATCCGGTTCGCCGCTGGAAGCTCTCCCCCACCGACCTCGCCTCGCTCACCCGCTGGGACGAGTACACCGCGGCGAAAGAGGCGATGTTCTTCTACACCGACACGCACGAGTCGCCCTGGACGGTGGTCAAGAGCAACGACAAGCGGCGGGGGCGCCTCGAGGCCATGCGCTACGTGCTGACCCAGTTCGACTACCCGGGCAAGAGGCCCGAGGTGGTGGGCATCCCCGACCCGTTGATCATCGGGGCGGCGCGCAACCTCTCCGAGCGCGACGAGGACCCGGACCGCCGCTTCCCCCCGCTCTGAACTGCGAGCAGGCGGGCCTCCGTCAGTTCCGGCGCCACCAGCGCCGGCCCTGGCGCTTCTCGTTGCGCTTGTCGGCCTCCCTGGCCTCGGCCAGGGCCTCGGGGGCAACGTCGTTGATGATGTCCTCGGCACGGTCGAGGAGGTCGGCGACCTCGGGGCCGGGAACGTCGGGCTCGTCCTCGATGGCTGGCTCGACCAGGCTGCCGTGGACCCAGCCGACGTCGGCGAGCCGGGGCTCGAACGCCGGGCAGTTCTCCGGGCAGCGCCACGGTGCCTCGGGGGCGAGGTCGAGCTGGCAGAAGCGCGCCACCTCGCCCGAGTCGTAGGTCCGGCTCTGGAAGTGCTTGCACTCTTCACGCATGGCCACGGCGTTATCGTTTCACTGCCACGGGGGTCGACGCACCTCGCCCCAGCGGATCAGCCGACGGAGCCTTCCATCTGCAGCTCGATGAGGCGGCTCCACTCGACGGCGTACTCCATCGGGAGGGTGCGCGTGATCGGCTCGATGAAGCCGTTCACGATCATGCCCATGGCCTGGCTCTCGGAGAGGCCACGGCTCATCAGGTAGAAGAGCTGGTCGTCGCCCACCTTGGACACCGTCGCCTCGTGGCCGATGCGCGCATCGCGCTCGCCCACCTCCATGTAGGGCTTCGTCTCGGAGATGGACTGCTCGTCGAGGAGCAGCGCGTCGCAGCGGACGAAGGACTTGGCGCCCTTCGCTCCCTCGTCGACGTGGACCAGTCCGCGGTAGGTGGTGATCCCCCCGTCCTTCGAGATGGACTTGGACACGATGGTCGAGCTGGTCTCGGGGGCGGCGTGGACCATCTTGGCCCCAGCATCTTGGTGCTGGCCGGGCCCCGCGTAGGCGACCGAGAGGACCTCGCCGGAGGCCTTGGGGCCCATGAGGTACACCGAGGGGTACTTCATCGTGAGGCGTGACCCGATGTTGCCGTCGATCCACTCGACGTGGGCCTCCGCCTCGGCCCGGGCCCGTTTGGTCACCAGGTTGTAGACGTTGTTCGACCAGTTCTGGATGGTGGTGTACGTGATGCGGGAGCCCTCGAGCGCCACCAACTCGACCACGGCCGAGTGCAGGGAGTCAGTCGTGTACACCGGAGCCGAGCACCCCTCCACGTAGTGCACCTGGGAACCCTTGTCGGCGATGATCAAGGTGCGCTCGAACTGGCCCATGTTCTCCGCGTTGATGCGGAAGTAGGCCTGCAGCGGCTGGTCGACGACCACGCCCTCGGGGACGTAGATGAACGACCCTCCCGACCACACCGCCGAGTTGAGGGCGGCGAACTTGTTGTCGTTCGGGGGGATGATCGTCCCGAAGTACTTGCGGACGAGCTCTGGGTACTCGCGCACCGCGGTGTCCATGTCGCAGAAGAGCACACCGAGGGACTCGAGGTCCTCACGGTTGCGGTGGAACACCACCTCGCTCTCGTACTGCGCGGTCACCCCGGCGAGGTACTTGCGCTCGGCCTCGGGGATGCCCAGCTTCTCGTAGGTGTTCTTGATGGCGTCGGGCAGGTCGTTCCAATCCTGGACCTGCTCCCCCGTCGGCTTGATGTAGTAGTAGATGTCGTCGAAGTCGAGGTCGGGCATGTTGACGGCGAACCAGGCGGCCATCGGGCGGCGCTCGAAGCGCTTGAGGGCGGCGAGACGGAAGTCGCGCATCCACTCGGGCTCCTTTTTCATCGCCGACATCTCGCGCACGATGTTCTCATTCAGGCCCTTCTTGGGCTTGAAGACGTAGTCCTCGGCATCGCTCCAGCCCAGCTGGTAGCGACCCAGATCGAGGTCAACGGTCATCGGATCTCCTCGGCTCTCGGACAGGCCCGGCCACGCAGCCCGCAGGCCGCCCGGTCGGGTGATTTCTCCTATGTGCATAGTAACAACTGCACTGAGCGGGCGGAACAGCCTGTTCGAGGTGCCAGGTAGGCGTGGCAATCTGGGTCATGGCCCCGCCCACCGCACCCGTACCCGAGCGCCGACCGAAAAAACTCGAGGCGCACGGTGACATCCGTGTGGACGACTGGTACTGGCTCGCCGACCGGGACGACCCGGCCGTCCTCGAGCACCTACGCGCCGAGAACGACTACACCGAGGCCGTGTTGGCCCCCCTGTCGGGGCTGCGGGCCGAGCTGTTCGACGAGATCGTTGCCCGCATCGAAGAGACCGACCTCTCGGTCCCGGTCCGCAAGGGCCCGTGGTGGTACTACCAGCGCACCGAAGAGGGGGCGAACTACGCCGTCCACTGCCGGCGGCCCGTCGAGGACGACGACCCGCCGCTCGGAGCCGGAAGAGAGGGCGAGGTCGTCCTGCTCGACGAGAACGCGCTCAGCTCGGGGCACGACTTCTTCGCCGTCGGGGTGCTCTCGGTCAGCCCGGACCACCGCTGGCTGGCCTACGGCACCGACACCACCGGTGCCGAGCGCTACACGCTGCACATCATCGACCTCGAAGGGGACGAGATCGTGGCCGAGACCGTGCCCGACGTCTATTACGGCCTGTCATGGGCGAACGACAACGCGACCGTCTTCTATGTGCGCACCGACGACGCCATGCGCCCGTTCCAGTTGTGGCGGCACCGCATCGGCACCGAACCTTCCGCCGACACCCTGGTGCTCGAGGAGACCGACGAGCGCTTCACCCTCTCGACCGGCCGCACCAAGGACGGCCTCTTCGTCGTCATCGCGCTCCAGAGCACCCTCACGAGCGAGGTGTGGACCATCCCAGCCGGGAGCCCCGGCGACGAGCCCGCCTGCCTGGCACCCCGTCGGGAGGGCATCGAGTACACCGCCGACCATCACCGGGGCGACGGCGACGAGGGTTGGTGGGTGCAACTCACCAACGAGGACGCGGTCGACTTCCGGCTCCTGGCGGCGGCCGACGGCGACACCGGTGCCGGCCGGTGGCGTGAGATCCTCGCCCACCGGCCCGGGACCCGGCTCGACGATGTCGACGTGTTCGACCGGTTCGTGGTCCTGGCCGAGCGCCTCGAGGGCGAGGCGTCGCTGCGCATCGCCCCGCTCGACGTCGGTCCGGACCCCTTCGGCGACGACCTCTTCGAGCGGAGCTGGCTGCTCGAGCCCGGGGAGCATCCGGCCACCACCTGGGAAGGTGCCAACGCGGAGTCCGAGGCGCGCCTGGTCCGCTACGAGCGGACCTCCCTCGTCACCCCGAGGACGGTCCTCGACCTCGATGTGGCCACCTCGAAGAGCGTGGTGCGCAAGCGCCAGCCGGTGCTCGGGGGCTATGCGGCGAAGGACTACAGCACCAAGCGGCTCTGGGCCACCGCCGAGGACGGCACGGCCGTGCCGCTGTCCATCGTCCACCGCCGCGACCTGCTCGGCCCCGACGGCGTCACCCTGGCAGCGCCCGCTCCCACGCTGCTCTACGGCTACGGGGCTTACGAGCACTCCGTCGACCCCGTCTTCTCGTCGCTTCGCCTCTCGCTCCTCGAGCGCGGCTTCGTCTTCGCCATCGCCCACGTGCGCGGTGGCGGTGAGCTCGGGCGCCGGTGGTACGAGGACGGCAAGTTCGCGGCCAAGCCCCACACGTTCGGCGACTTCATCGCAGCGGCGCGCCACCTGGTGGCCGAGGGCTTCACCACACCGGCACAGCTGGCCGGGCGGGGCGGTTCGGCCGGCGGCCTGCTGATCGGCGCAGTCGCCAACCTCGCGCCCGAGCTGTTCGCTGCCCTGGTAGCCGAGGTTCCCTTTGTCGACGCGCTGACCACGATGCTCGACACCTCGCTGCCCCTCACGGTCGGCGAGTGGGAGGAATGGGGCGACCCGGCGTCGGATCCCGAGATCTACGCCGCCATGCGCGCGTATGCGCCCTATGACAACGTGCGGGCCACCGATGCGTCGGGCGCACCGCTGCGCTACCCGCGCCTGCTGGTCACCGCCGGTCTCAACGACGTGCGGGTCGGTTACTGGGAGCCGGCCAAATGGGTGGCCAAGCTGCGCTCGGCGAACCCCGAGAACGAGGTGTTGCTGCGCACGGAGCTGGGCGCAGGGCACGGCGGCCCCTCGGGGCGCTACGACGCCTGGAAGGACGAGGCGCTCGTCTACGCGTTCCTGCTCGACGCACTTGGCGTCGTCACCACGTCGGCCTGACGGCGCCGACTCAGGTGGAGGGCGCGGTGGTCGTGGTGGCCGGCGCCGCCGCGGTCGGCGTGACGGTGAGGGTGAAGGGCGTCTGGTAGCCCGAGGGGAGGACCACCGGCAGGCTGTCGATGGTGACGTTGGTCACCGAGGGCGCACCGAGCTCGATGGTCGAGGCACCGGTGAGGTTCACCGTCTGGGACCCGCCGGCGGGGATCGTCTGGGCGAGCGGCGTGTTGCCCGCAGCCGTCGAGTGCACCTCGACCCAGCCCGCTCCGGTGGTGGTGGTGACGGTCACCGTGTAGCTGGCCGCAGCCGGCGAGTACGTGGCCGAGGTTGCCGAGGCGTTGGTCGGAGTGAGCTGCGTGGGGGGCGGCGCCGTGGTGGTCGGGGTCGTCTTCTTGGGCTTCGGTGTGCTGGTCGTGGTCGACCGATGGGTGGCGCCCGACGTGGTGGTGCTGGCGGCGGGGGACTTGGCCTTGTGGTGCTGTGCCCGGGCACCGAGGACGGCCAGGACGGCGACGGCCGCCACCACGATGACCGCCGCGGCGATGGGCCCACCGAGCCGGCGTGGCCGGTGGTTCATGCTCGACATCGCTTTGTCGCGGCCGCGCCCTGAGATCGCGTTCTCCGAGATGGGCGCCGGCCCGGTCCCCTCCTCGAACACGAGGGGGTTGGCCCGGGGGTGGCTCGGCATGTGGCCCCAGCTCGGCGACTCGGTGGAGGCGACCGGGATGCGCTCGCCCTCCTCCCCCTCCTCCTCGCTTCCCTGGGGATTGAGGACGCGCACCGTGCTGCCCTGGCTGCGCGCGCCGAGCCCCTGGAGAGTGCTGAGCGTCTGGCGGTAGCCCTCGACGGAGTGCACCTCATCGGTCCCGCGGCGGCGCAATGCCCACGCGGTGAAGCCGGCGATGAGCAGGACCACGACGACGGCGAGGGCGACCACCACGGCCCCATTCAACCCGATAGGAGCGCCTCCGTGAACCGCACCGGCGCGCGACCCCCCGCGTCGTGCCTACGAGGGCCGGCGGCGGGCACGTCCGTGCGTCTCAGGTGCGCAGCCCCGCACGCGGGCGAAGGGCCGGGTCGAGCGCCGAGCGCCTCGGGTTGGTCTGGTCCCTGGCGGAAAGCACAGGGGCGGAGATGCCCCAGTCCGCGGCGACGTCGGGGTCGTCCCAGGCCAGCCCCAGCTCGTCGTTCGGGTTGTAGTAGCTGTCCACCTGGTACCAGAGCAGCAGGTCGGTGATGGCGGCGAACCCGTGGGCCACGCCCGGCGGGATGAACAGGCCGCGGTCGACCGAGCCGTCGAGGTCGATGGTCTGGGTTGCCCCATCAGTCGGCGAGCCCTCTCGCAGGTCGTGGAGCACGACCCGGGCCTCGCCACGCAGCAGGTACCAGTAGTCGGCCTGGTGCAGGTGGTAGTGGAGCCCGACGAGCGCCCCGGCCTGCTTCTCCGAGCGGTTGGACTGGAGCATCTCACGCCCGAGTGGGAACCACTGGCGCCGGTAGGTCTCGACGAAGCGGCCCCGCTCGTCGCCGTGGGGGTCGGGATCGACGACGATCACGTCGTCGATCACTCCTGACGGTGCGATGGTGGGCATGGGCCGAGACGCTACTTGCCCTCAGGGCTCGAAGTGCCCGAAGCCGCCCCGGTAGAAGAGAAGCGGCTGGCCGGACCCGACGCCAAGGTCGAGCACCAGGCCGACCACCAGTTCGTGGTCCCCGGCGTCGTAGATGGCCTCGAGCTCGCACTCCACCCAGGCGAGTGACCCCTCCAAGATGGGCGCCCCGGTCCTTCCCGGTCGCCAGCCGACGCCGTTGAACTTGTCCCCTCCCGAGACGGCGAACGTCCGGCAGAGCGCCTCCTGGTCGCCCGACAGCACGTTGACGCAGAAGGCGCCGGCCTCGGCGATGCGCGGCCAACTGGTCGAGGACTTGGCCGGCGCCAGCGCGACCAGCGGGGGGTCGAGTGAGAGCGAGCTGAAGGACTGGCAGGTGAAGCCCACTGGCCCCACGTCCTCCATGGCCGTCACCACCGTCACCCCGGTGGCGAAGTGGCCGAGGGCCTCGCGGAAGCGGGCTTGCTCGAACAGCCCCGACGGCGGCTGGTTCACCCCTTCGGATTCGGGCTCTGGCGCCTGTACCATCGCGACGGGCCTGCGCTCAGGAGCCGAGTTCGATGGTCATGCCCTCGTAGGCTGCGGTGATGTCGGCCAGGCGGCGGGCGTCGGGCAGCTTGCGGGCAGTCGAGACCATGCGGTCGATGTCCCGGTCCGAGTGCGCCGGGTCGTGGTGGAACAGCACGAGGCGACGAACGCCCGCGTCCGCGGCGACACGGATGGCGTAGGGGACCGTCGAGTGGCCCCAGTCGTGCTTCTCGGTGAACTCCTCGTCGGTGTACTGGGCGTCGTGGATGAGCACGTCGGCGCCCTCGCAGAGCTCGAGGACGGCGTCGCTCACCTCCTGGCGGTCGAGCGGCGCCTGGTGGTCGGGCAGGTAGACAACGGTCTTCGAATCGGCCTCGATCCGGAAGCCGAGGGTGTGGCCACGGTGCGGGACCGTGCGGGAGCGGATCTTGGCGTTGCCGACCACGAGGTCGTCATCGGCCGTGTCGAGGAAGCGGAGCTCGCCACGGAACTCGCTCATCTCGATCGGGAAGAAAGGTGGCTGCACCACGCTCTTCATCACTTCTTGGAGCGTCATGTTCTCCTGCGAGGGGCCGTAGACGTCGATGATCGCACCGGGGTCCTGGAGGGGTCGGAAGAACGGGAGTCCCATGATGTGGTCGAAGTGCAGGTGGGTGAGCAGCGCGGTCGCCTCCAGGGGCTTGCCCTGGCGGTGGAGCTGGCGGTCGAGCACTTCACCGAGGGCCCGCAGCCCGGTGCCCAGGTCCATGATGAGCAGCGGCGTTGCGTCGGCCTCGAGGGCCACGCACGGGGTGTTGCCGCCGTACTTGCGGTACCCCGCACCAGAGCACGGACACGACCCGCGGGTGCCGTAGAAGGTGACGTGCACGGGCAAAGGGTACCCGGCGGGGGCCCGCACTACCGTGGCGGCGATGGAACAGCTCAGCATCGAGGCGAACGGCCTCGAATTCGCCGCCCTCGCCGACGGCCCGGCCGACGGGCCGCTCGCCCTGTGCCTCCACGGATTCCCCGACACCGCCTACACCTGGCGCCACCTGCTCCCCGAACTGGCCGCCGCTGGCTACCGGGCGGTGGCGCCGTTCATGCGCGGCTACGCGCCGACCGCCATCCCTGCAGACGGCCGCTACCAAACCGGCGCGCTCGCTCGCGACGCCAACGAGCTGCACCAGGCGCTCGGCGGGAGCGCCGATGCGGTGCTCATCGGCCACGACTGGGGTGCAGCCGCCACCTACGGCGCCATCGCCCATCAGCCCGAGCGCTGGCGCAAGGCGGTGACCGCCTCGGTCCCCCCGCTCGGGTCGGTGGCCGAGTCCTTCCTCACCTACAGCCAGCTGCATCGGAGCTGGTACATGTTCTTCTTCCAGTCTCCGCTGGCCGAGATCGCGCTGCCGGTCGACGACTGGGTGTTCCTCGACCGGCTGTGGGCCGACTGGTCACCGGGCTATGACGCCGCAGTGGACGTGGCCCACGTAAAGGACGCCATCGCCACCCCCGAGCGGATCGAGGCGGCCATTGGCTACTACCGCGCCCAGTTCGACCCGAGCCGCCACCATCCCGAGCTGGCGGCCGAGCAGGCGGCCACCACCGCCATGCCGTCGGTGCCGGTCCTCTACCTCCACGGCGTTGACGACGGCTGCTTCGCACTCGAGGCGATCGGCGATCCCCTCGCGCACCTGCCCGCCAGCTCGGAGCTCTCGGTGATCGAGCGGGCCGGGCACTTCGTAACCCTGGAGAACCCCGAGCAGGTCAACGCCCGCATCTTGTCGTTCCTCTCGGACTGACGCCTAGGCCAACTCGAGGGTCCCGTCGGCGCCGCGCACCGCCAGGCCGTCGGCGAGCAATCCGGCCACGACCTCTGCGACCCTGGCGGGATCGTCGGGCCACCCGGCGGCGGCGGGCACCGCGCCCGCGCGAAGCGGCCCGGTCCGTAGGGCGGCAACCAGACGTCCGCGGCCCTGTCGGTTCGAGCCGGCAAACGCGGACTGTGGGCGCCCTACCCCAGCCGAGCCCACCGCCGGATCCGGCTCGGGGAACCCCGCCCGGGCCCACCGGCACTGGCGGCGGAGCGGGCAACGACCGCACTCGGGCCGGCGGGAGCGGCAATACAGCGCGCCGACGTCGAAGAGCGCCTGGTTGAACTCCCAGCTGCGCCCCTCCGGGACGAGCCGGTCAGCCAGCGACTGGGCCGCTGCGCGCTTGAGCGGCGCACCAACCACCGCGCGGGCCAGCACCCTCGCCACATTGGTCTCGACCACCCCGACGTCCTCCTCGAAGGCGAAGGTGAGCACGGCACGGGCCGTGTACTCGCCAACCCCGGGCAGCGCGCGCAACGCGTCGGCATCGTCGGGTACCGCGCCACCGTGGCGCTCGACGAGCTGCGCGGCACAACGGTGCAGGGCCACGGCACGCCGGTTGTAGCCGAGCCCCGTCCATGCACGAACCAGCTCCGCCGCCCCGGCAGCGGCGGCGGTCTGCGGGTCCGGGAAGCGGGCGAGGAAGCGCTCGTAGGGGCCGACCACGCGAGCGACCTGGGTCTGCTGGAGCATGACCTCGCTCACCAGGATCGCCCACGGTTCGCGCGTCCGGCGCCACGGCAGGTCGCGCCGCTCAGCCGAACCGAATGCGAGCACGGCGCGGCGCAGCGCGCCGAGGGCCCGGGCGCTCGGCTGGTCAGTCCCAGGCGTCGTCGTAGGGGCGGCGACGGGGCGGCGCGGCGGCGCGCTTCCACACCATCACCTTCCGGCGGAAGTAGCAGACTTCTTCGCCGCGCTGGTTGAAGGCCTTCGTCTCGACCGCCACGATGCCGCGGTCGTCGCGCGACTTGCTCTCTGTGACGTCGAGCACTCGCGTCTCGGCGTAGATGGTGTCGCCGTGGAAGGTCGGAAAGCGGTGCACGAGCGACTCGACCTCGAGATTGGCGATGGCGGCCCCGCTCACGTCGGGCACGCTCATGCCGAGGGCGAGGGAGTACACGAGGTTGCCCACCACCACGTTCTTCCCGTGGACCGTCTCGTTCTCGGCGAACCACTGGTTGGTGTGCAACGGGTGGTGGTTCATGGTGATCATGCAGAAGAGGTGGTCGTCGGCCTCGGTGATGGTCTTGCCGGGCCAGTGACGGTAGATGTCACCGGGGGTGAAGTCCTCGAGGTAGCGCCCGAACGGGCGGTCATAGGTGGTCACGCGGACAGCTCCCTCGCTTCGTCGGTCTCGGCCCATCGGCCGCGCGAAGCGGCGGCCCGCTCACGCATCGGTCGGGCGGGGTCTCGTCGTGAAGCCGAGCGAGGCGTTGGCCAGCGACTCGCCGTCGATGGTGAGGCGCCAGGCGAAGCGTGTCCCCGCGGCGAGCGGGATGGGGCCCAGGTTGACGGCGAGCGCCACGTCGATCGGCGAGCCCTCCGGAATCCCGGGCGGGTGGGCGACGGTGAAATCCCCTCGCACCTCGACCGGCTGCGCCCCGTCGGGCGTCTCGACCATGACCGGCTGGCCGTCGGCGTCCTCCAAGAACAACTCCCAGTGATGGGGGATCTCGGCTTCATGCCAGTCCACGTCGATCTTGAGCGCAACAGCCGAGGGGACAGGGTCCGGTCCGGTCATCGACCAGCCGCCTCCGAGAATGTAGAGCTTGCCGTCGGCCACCTGGGCTGCGTCACACAACAACATGGTCACTTTCACGGCTGCCACGCTACCGGGCCGCGCCGGGTGCGACCGACGGCGCCGCGTAAGGTGCAACGATGCACGCTCGGCGCACACCGATCGACCAGTGACGGCCCTCAAGGGGTTGCGCGACGACGTCTACCGCCGCCCGCTCGCCACCGCCCTCGACCGCCTCGGCGTCGAGGGCGGCTGGCGGTGCGTCGACGTCGGCGCCGGCGGAGGGGACGTGTCGGTCGCGCTCGCCGAGGTGGTCGGGCGAGACGGGCGGGTCTATGCAGTCGACAGCGATCCCGCGGCGCGCGACGAGGCGGCGGCCGCCGCGGCCGCCCACAGCCAGGTGCTCGCCATCACCCAGGCGGCCGAGGAGCTGCTCCTCCCCGAGTCGGTGGACCTCGCCTTCTGCCGGTTCCTGCTCCTCCACGTCCTCGACCCGGCGGTCGTGGTGGCCCGGATGGCAAGAGCGGTGCGCCCGGGCGGCTGGGTCGTGGTGCAAGAGCCGATCACGACAGCGGGGCGGGTCGGGGGCGTGGCCCTGTCGATGCCCGACGCCCGCCACCCCGACATCGGCGCGCTCGCCCCCGGCCTCGTCCGCGACGCCGGCCTCACCGTGGTCGACGCATGGGCAGAGGCGCCCGCCGGTGTCGGCCCGGGCCCGGTCGCCACCTACCTCGAGTCGCTGACCGGCGTCGACCCGGGCGACGATCCGATCGTGCTTCCCCCGCTCGTCACGGTCTTGGGGAGAAAATCCGGCGGCGAGTAGATTCGTTCCCATGTCGAACACCGCACGCCCCGACTTCAGCGCTGCCCCGCAAGCTGTTCTCCTCGCAGAGGGCGTCGTGGCGTCGGCCACCGCCTCGCTGATCGACCTCGGCGGCATCGACGCAAACCAGGTGCTCGCCTACGACCTGGCCCATGCCGCCGCGGCCGTGGCCACCGCACGCGGCATCCTCGAGTACGGGGCGCTCGGCGAGCTCGAGGCACGCACCGCTGGGGCGTTCGTGGCCGAGGTGCTGGTCGACCTGGCCAACCGCACGCTCGGGCGCGAGCGCGACTGGGGCGTCGGGCGCGACTGGCTGGCGCCCGCCGCCGAGTTCGTCGCCGCCTACCGTGACCCGGCCTTCCTGGCCGACCTGGCCGGTGAGCGCGCGCCGAGCCATCTCGATGCCGACTTCGAGCTCGTGCGCGAGACCTTTCACCGCTTCGCCGAGGAGAAGGTCCGGCCCCACGCCGAGCATGTGCACCGCACGAACGGGGACATCCCCGAAGAGATCATCGAAGGGCTCGCCGAGCTCGGTGGCTTCGGGTTGTCGGTCCCCGAGGAGTACGGCGGCTTCGCCACCGGCGGGGAGAGCGACTACCTCGGGATGGTGGTGGCCACCGAGGAGCTGAGCTGGGGGTCGCTCGGCATCGGCGGCTCGCTCATCACCCGGCCCGAGATCCTCACCCGTGCCCTCGTCTACGGCGGCACCGAGGAGCAGAAGCAGCACTGGCTCCCCCGCCTGGCCAGCGCCGAGACCCTGGCCGCGGTCGCGGTGACCGAGCCCGACTACGGGTCCGACGTGGCCGGCATCACCACCACGGCCACGCGCACCAAGGGCGGGTGGCTCATCAACGGGGTGAAGACCTGGTGCACCTTCGCCGCGCGCGCCGACGTGCTGATGCTGCTCGCGCGCACCGACCCTGACCGTGCGAAGGCCCACCGCGGCATCTCGATGTTCATCGTGGAGAAGCCCCGTGGCGACGGCCACGGCTTCCTCTTCGCCCAGGACCCCGCGGCAGAAGGGCGCTCGGACGGGCCGGGCCGGCTCGAGGGAAGGCCGATCGACACGCTCGGCTACCGGGGCATGCACTCCTACGAGCTGGCCTTCGAGAACTGGTTCGTCCCCGACGCGAACCTCGTCGGCGGCGAGGGGGGCCTGGGCCAGGGCTTCTACCTCCAGATGCAGGGCTTCGAGAACGGCCGGCTCCAGACGGTCGCCCGCGCCATCGGGCTCATGGAGGCGGCCTACCAGGCCGCGTTCGCCTACGCCGAGGACCGCAAGGTCTTCGGCTCGGCGATCATCGACTACCAGCTGACGAGGGTGAAGCTCGCCCGCATGGCCGTCGTCATCCAGGCGTGCCGCCAGTTCAGCTTCCAGGTGGCCCGGCTGATGGCCAAGGGCGAAGGCTCGCTCGAGGCCTCGATGTCGAAGGCCTACGTCTGCCGTGCCGCGGAATGGGTGACGCGAGAGGCCATGCAGATCCATGGTGGCATGGGCTACGCCGAGGAGTACGCGGTGAGCCGCTACTTCGTCGATGCCCGGGTGCTGTCGATCTTCGAGGGCGCTGACGAGACCCTCTGCCTGAAGGTGGTCGCCCGCCGCCTCATCGAAGAGTCGAAGAACCTCTAGTCAGCCTGAGCGGGCGAGCGCGTGAGGCCGGCCCGCTCGCCACGGACGACGAACTTGGTCGCCATCTTGCGGCTTGCCTCGTCGATCATCTCGTCGCCGAACATGACCGCGCCGGCGCGGTCCTCCTCGGTGGCCTTGCGGTAGGCGTCGAGGATCTTCCAGGCCCGGTCGAACTGCTCTTGGGTGGGCGAGTAGACCTCGTTGAGCACCGCGGCCTGGTCCGGCGTGAGGGCCCATTTGCCGTCGTAGCCGAGGACCCTCGTGCGCTGGGCGAAGTCCCGCAGTCCCTCATTGTCTCGCACGTAGAGGTAGGGCCCGTCGATCACCTGGAGCCCGTTGGCCCGCCCGGCCATCAAGATCTTGGAGAAGACGTAGTTGAAGTGGTCGCCCGGGTACTCGGGGATCTGCACGCCACCGGTGAGCACCGGCATCTCCATCGACGCGGCGAAGTCGGCGGGGCCGAAAATGATGGTCTCGAGGCGAGGGGATGCCGCACAGATCTCCTCGACGTTGATGAGCCCTCTCGTCGTCTCGATCTGGGCCTCGATGCCGATGTGGCCAACGGGCAGCCCGTGCACCTCCTCCACCTGGCTCAAGAGGAGGTCGAGGGCCACAACCTCGGCCGCCGACTGCACCTTGGGCAGCATAACCTCGTCGAGGCGCTCGCCGGCGTGGCCCACGACCTCGATGACGTCCCCGTAGGTCCACTGGGTGTCCCATGCGTTGATGCGCACGCAGAGCACCCGGTCGTCCCAGGGCAGGTTGCGGATCGCGTCGACCACCTTGGCTCGAGCTGCCTCCTTCTCGAGGGGGGCGACCGAGTCCTCGAGGTCGAGGAAGGTCATGTCCGCGGTCACCGTCGGCGCCTTGGCGAGGAACCGCTCATTCGAGCCGGGGGTCGACAGACAGGAGCGGCGGGGCAGGTCGCGTGAGCGTGCAGACATGGCCCGATGGTAACAAAGCGGCCTCGGCGCCCCGTCGGCGCCGCCCTGAGGTGCGGCGGGTTCAGCCCCCCAGGTGCTGCTCGAAGAAGGCGAGCGACGAGCTCCACAACAGCCGCGCCGCCTCCTCGTGGTACACCTCGGGCCGGTCGTCGTTGAAGAAGGCGTGCTCGGCGCCGGGGTGCACGATCACCTCGGCGTCCTTGCCGAGGGCTCGCAGGCCGTTGGCCAGCTCGGCTGCCTGCTCGGGCGTGAACGAGCCGTCCTCGGCCGCGCACTGGATGAGGACGGCAGCTGACAGCAGCGAGTAGTTGGGTTGGGCGTCGGGCCACGGGATGACGCCGTAGCACGGCACCACCGCTGCGACCGCGTCAGGGCGCTGACAGGCGAGCACGAGGGCGAGTCCCCCACCCATGCAGAATCCGATGACCCCCACCTGGTCGCCGTCGGCCCGGCGCCGCAGCTCGTCGACCGCCCCGCTCATGTCCCTCGCCGCCCGGTCGAGCTCGAGCGCCATCATCTCCTTGGCGGCCTCGTCGGGCTCGGTGGTCGACTGGCCCCGGTAGAGATCCGGCGCCAGCGCCACGTAGCCGGCCTCGGCGAAGCGGTCGCAGACGTTCTTGATGTGCTCGACCAGGCCCCACCACTCCTGGATGACGATGACGCCCGGGCCGTGCCCGGACTCGGGCACCGAGAGGTACCCTTGCCCGTTCGTCCCGTTGCTCGCGAACTCAATGATTTGGCCCATATCCGAACGGTACCGGCGTTGCAACGAAGAAGTTGGTGAAAACGCTCACAAATCTTTCAGCCGAGAAAATAAGGCCCCTAGCTGGCAGTTGCTACCCCTAGTAGTACCAATTTCGGGTCCGATATCCGTGAGGGTCATTGAATTGAACCTTCCAACTCGGTAAGAATGTGCGGATTGTGATCGACGTCGAGCGCCAACAGCGCAGAACGACGCCACGACCAGCACTGCGTGCACGAGCACTCCGTTGGGTGGGCACACCCGCACTGGTCGGCGTCACAGTTTTTGTCAGCACTGTGCTTCCTTCGGCGCGCCCAGCGGGCGCCGACCAGCTCTCTGACGCCCAAGCCAAGGCCTCACAGATCGAAGCGCAGATCCAGTCGACGGGCGAGCAGATCTCTGCAGCCGGCCAGCAGTACGACGCCGCCCTCGCCCAGCAACAAGCTCTCGCTACTCAGATCGCTGGCACACAAACGAAGATCAACGCCGACAAGGCGCAGGTGGCCGGCGACCAGGTGACGCTGCGAACGGCCGCGGTCGACGCCTACGTCTCCGACGGTGCCGCGGCCACCTCCAACCCGCTCTTCTCCAACAACCAGAAGACCCTGGCGGCCCAGCAGGTCTACAACTCGGCCGCCGAGGGTGACCTCGGCACCGACGTCGCCAACCTGCACACGGCGCAGAACGCGCTGGACTCCCAGCAGGCTGCGCTCCAGACCCAAGAGAACGCGGCGACCAACGCCGCCAACAGCGCCACCCAGGCCGAGCAGGCGGCGCAGGCGGCGCAGGGCCAGCAGAGCGCCGCCCTCAACCAGGTGAAGGGGCAGATCGCCACCCTGGTGGCCCAGCAGCAGGCGGCTGCAGCTGCCGCAGCCCAGGCGGCGGCCAACGCCAAGCTGGCCGCCGAGAAGGCCGCAGCAGCCCAAGCGGCGACCGTCGCGCCATCCAACAACAGCGGCGGTGGTGGCTCGAGCGGCGGTGGTGGCACGGCCATCCCGCCCCCTCCCTCCTCGGGCGGTGCAGGCGGCGCCGCGGTGGCCGCCGCGGAGAGCTACCTCGGCGTTCCGTACCTGTGGGGCGGGGCCAGCCGGGCGGGCGTCGACTGCTCCGGGCTCGTCATGCTGGCCTGGGAGGCCGCAGGCGTCTCGCTCCCCCACTACTCGGGTGCCCAGATGGCCGACAGCACGCCTGTGCCGCTCTCGGACCTCGAGCCCGGCGACCTCCTCTTCTACGGCCCCGGCGGTAGCGAGCACGTGGCCATGTACATCGGTGGTGGCCAGATGATCGAGGCCCCCTACACGGGTGCGGTCGTGTGGATCACCGGCGCCCGCTTCGGTGACGGCTTCGTCGGCGCCGGACGCCCCTAGTCGGATCTGATGCCCGGGGGTCAGCCCCGGGGCGATCGGGTCCATACTTGAAGGCGGGGCAACCCGACCTATGAAGCCAATCCCCGTCGCATTCCACATCGGCCCCCTCGAGGTCCACACCTATGGGATCGGCCTCGCCCTCACCTTCTGGTTCGCCTACGTCTACTTCGAACGGCGGCTCAAACAGCGGGGATTCCGGGTCGACTGGCTGCCGTCGGTCTTCATCTGGATCATCATCACGGCCGTGGTGGGCGCGCGTGCGCTGCACGTGCTCTCGAACCTCTCCTTCTACCGGGCGAACCCCGGCGACATCTTCGCCATCTGGCACGGCGGACTCTCGTCCTTCGGCGGCCTCCTCTTGGCGGTGCCGACAGCGCTCGTGCTCACCCACCGGCGGTGCCCCGAGCTCGGCATGCTGCGGGGGCTCGACATCGTCGCCCCCGTACTCATGGCCGCCTGGGCCATGGGGCGACTTCTCGGGCCCCAGCTCATGGTGGCCGGTGGCGGTCACCCCACTACCCAGTGGTTCGGCATGTACTACGCCGGCCAGGCCGGGCGGCGCCTCCCCGTCCCCATCTTCCAGGCCATGGAGGACTTCTTCGTCTACGTCGTGCTCATCCTCCTCGAGCGCCGGATCGAACGCTGGCCCGACGGGCGCGCCCGGAGCGGGTACCCGCCCGGGGCGGTGCTCGGGGTCGGCATGGTGCTGTGGGGCATCGAACGGTTCTTGGACGAGCACCTCTGGCTCGGCGAGGACGGCCATCTCGGCTCGCTCCTGGTCCAGGTGGCCGGCATCGCGCTGGCCGTGGGTGGCGTGGTCCTCCTGGTCATCGTCGCGAGACGTTGGCGGGCGTGGCGTGGCGCCGGCGCGCCGGGAGGCCACCCCGACGTGGCGCCCCCCGACGGCGCCGAGGCGGCGCAGCCCGTCTCGGCGGTCGACCCGGCCGGGGACCCTGCCGGCGTCGGCGGCGTCGACGATTGACGTACGACGAGAACTCGTTCTAGTTTCCATCGGGGCCACGGCGCTGGCGCAGTACCGACGACAAAGGGGGCACGTGTGGGGGATCTCGGATTTTGGGCCCTGGCCACAGAAGATCCCGAGCATCTCGCACTGGTCACGCCCGACGGCGCCGAAGTCAGCGCTGGCGAGCTGTTAGGACGGGCCAACCAGGTCGTCCATGCCCTGCGGTCGCTCGGCCTCACCACCGGCGACGTCGTGGCCACCGTGCTGCCGAACGGCCCCGAGGCCATCGAGGTCTACCTGGGCGCCCTCCAGGCCGGCCTCTACGTGGTCCCGATCAACCACCACCTGGTCGGTCCCGAGATCGCCTACATCCTCGCCGACTCCGAGGCGAAAGCGTTCATCACCCATGAGCGCTTCGCCGAGGTCTCGATCGAGGCGGCGGAGCTCGCGGCGGTGCCCGCTGCCGGGCGCTTCGCCGTCGGTGCGGTCCAGGGTTTCCGCTCATACCGCTCGTGGCTCGCCGACGAGCCGGCGACCACGCCCGGGGACCGCACGGTTGGCGATGTCATGAACTACACGTCGGGGACCACCGGCAAGCCCAAGGGCGTGCACCGGCGCCTGTCGGGCGCCACGCCGGAGGAGGCAGCCCTCGGCCTCGGCGGGATCCTGTTCCTCTTCGACATCAACCCAGGGGACGGCAACGTCCACATTGTCGGCTCACCGCTGTATCACACCGCGGTCCTGCGCTTCGCCGGCGCGTCGATCCACTTCGGCCACACCTTGGTGCTCATGGACAAGTGGGTCCCCGAAGAGATGCTGGCGCTCATCGAGCGCCACGGCGTCACCACCTCGCACATGGTGCCCACGCAGTTCCACCGCCTGCTGGCCCTCCCCGAGGAGGTCCGCGGGCGCTACGACCACTCGTCGCTGCGCCACATGATCCACGCCGCCGCCCCCTGCCCGATCGACGTGAAGCAGCGGATGATCGGCTGGTGGGGCCCGGTCATCGACGAGTACTACGCCGCCAGCGAGGGCGGCGGCACCGTGGTCACGACCGCCGAGTGGCTGGCGAAACCCGGCACGGTCGGCAAGCCGTGGCCGATCTCTGAGATCGCCATCTTCGACGATGAGGGATCGCGCTTCGAGGCCTCCGGCGAGATCGGCACGGTGTACATGGCCATGCAGACCGGCGACTTCGAGTATCACAAGGACAAGGAGAAGACGGAGAGCAACCGCATCGGCAAGTTCTTCACCGTCGGCGACATCGGCTTCTTGGACGAGGACGGCTTCCTCTTCCTCTGCGACCGCAAGACCGACATGATCATCTCGGGCGGGGCGAACATCTACCCTGCCGAGATCGAGAGCGTGCTGCTCATGCATCCCAAGGTCGGCGACGCAGCGGTCTTCGGGATCCCCAACGCGGACTGGGGCGAAGAGGTCAAGGCGGTCATCGAGCCGGCCCAGGGCGTCGAGGCGAGCGACGAGCTCGAGGCGGAGATCCTCTCGTTCTGCTCGGACAAGCTGGCCAGGTTCAAGACGCCCAAGTCGATCGACTTCACCGACGAGATGCCTCGTGACCCCTCGGGCAAGCTGTACAAGCGCAAACTCCGCGACCCCTACTGGGAGGGTCGCACCCGGGCCATCTGAGTCGCGGTGAAGCTGAAGCTCGATCTCCACGACATCTACAACCGCAACGATGACATCGAGCGCGCCCTGCGCTCGATCATCGACGAGGCGATTGAGAAGAAGGCGACCCTCGTCGAGATCATCCCCGGCAAGGGGTCGGGCCAGCTGAAGAAGCGGGTGCTGCGCTTCCTCGACCAAAAAGACGTGAAGGTCCTCTACCACCGGGTGGAGAAGGACTCGAAGAACTTCGGTCGCATCTTCGTGCACTTCCGGCCCAAGTAGCCGCCGCCGTCGTCGCGTCGCGTCCTCGTCACGCCACCGTCGGACAACGGCTGCACCTGTCACAAAAGCTCCTCGCGCCTTGCCGAGAAACTGCCCCGATCGGCCCTCGCCGTGCAGACGGGCGCTCTACGCTCCCGCATGGGAGGTCGGTCCCATGACGAACGTGCAGCGTCCCTTTTGGAAGCCGAGGTTCCGCATCACGCTCGACGCCACCGAGACGCGCCGGGGCATCCTGCGCAGCTATGAGCAACTCGTCGGCCCGAGCTTCGGCTGCCCCCTCTGCGCCATGCCGTCGTGCTCCATCGTCCGGCACCAGTTGAGCTACCGCTACGAGTGCCGCAACCGCATGGCGTGCGGCTGGAGTCAGCGGATCCCACTACGCGATGTCCATCCGCTCCTGTTGGGGCTCGGCGCACCGACCGAAGGGCTGCCCTGCCTGCACCTCATGGAGGCGGTGAGCAAGACGGACCGGCGCAGATCTCCTCTCGCTCGCGAGGTCCCGTTGCGCTCGCGACCAGGTTGAGCCCGATCACCCGGCACGTCCGAGTCGCCGCTTCGAGAAGCACGACGCCTTAGTCTGCGAGCTGCTGCGGCCGCAGTGAGCGTCAGTCGGGAGCGGAGGACCGGGATGGGACCAAGCAAGTTCGAAGCACTGATTGACGGGGCCTTCGCCATCGCGCTCACCGGGTGGGGCGCCACCCCGCCTCACAAGTGTACGGATGGCCCGGTGCTGGCCGGCGGAGGGCCAACTGAATTCGACCACGTCACCCCCGCGCAGTCTCAGACGCCGATCGGTTGTCGTCGGCGGCCGGTCGAACCTACGCTGAAGTCAGCGATCCAGTGCATCGCTCTCGGTATTTCGAAGGCTCCTGAGGCTCCGCCCTCGTCGGGCGACCGAGCCAGGAGGACTGCGTTCATGACTGCCCAGCATCGAAGTGAGAAGGCCCAGGCCACCAACTCGTGACCTTCTTCGGCCTCATCCTTCGGAACCTCTGGTCGAAGAAGGCCCGCTCAATCGGCTTGGCGTTCGCCGTCGCCATCGCCGTGATGGCGGTCGTCACGCTGGCCGTGACCAGCAGCGGGCTCGAGCAGTCGGCCGCCGCCATCATCTCGGTCGGCAAGGCCGACTTCACGGTCGCGCAAAAAGGTGTCGCCGACACACTCTCGAGCGCCATCGACGAGCAGCAGCTCGCCACGCTGCAGCACACCCCCGGGGTGGCGAGCGCGGTCGGGGTGCTGGTCGAGACCGAGAAGATCAACGCCCAAAACCCCGTCTTCATCGAGATCGGCATCAACCCGAGCGACCTGGCGGCATTCGGGGTCCACGTCGTGGCCGGGACCGCGTACTCCGAGACCGCGGCCCACGAGGTCATGCTCGGCTGGCGTGCCGCGGCCAACCTGGGTCTCGGGGTCGGCGACAAGTTCCAGGCGAACGGCACGACGAACACGGTGACGGGCATCTACTCGACGGGGAACACCTTCGGCGATGCCGGCGCCATGTTCCCGCTCCCGGCCATCCAGGGCTACAACAGGGTCCCGGGCACTGTCACGTTGGCCTTCGTGAAGGTGGCACCCGGGGCATCGATCAAGCCCGTCGCCGCCCGGATCAACCACGACCAGCCTGAGCTGACCACCATCCTCACTGCTGCCGAGTTCGGGCGCGCCGACCAGAACCTGGTCTACCTCCAGGCGGCCGTGAACGGCAGCACGGTGCTGGCCATCCTCATCGGCGCGGTCATCGTCGGGAACACCATGCTCTTGTCGCTCATCGAGCGGACGCGTGAGTTCGGCCTGTTGCGTGCGGTCGGGTGGACGAGGCGACGGACGGTGGGCCTGCTGCTCAGCGAGAGCCTGCTGCTCGCCCTCGCCGGTGCGGTCGTCGGCGTGGTGCTGGCCTTTGCCATCACCGCCATCTTGTCGAGGCTCCCGACGTTGCGTGGCGTCCTGCACCCCAATTTCACCGAAGGGGCCTTCTGGAGGGCCCTGTTGACCGCGCTCGTCATGACACTGATCGGCGCCGCCTACCCGACGGCGCGCGCCGCCTCGCTGTCACCACTCAGGGCGCTCAGCTATGAGTGAGCTCCTCGCCGCTGCGCCGCTGGTCGAGCTCAAGGGCGTCACCAGGGTCTTCCCCGGACCCGTGCCCGCGCTTGCGGGCATCGAGCTCGAGGTGGGCGAGGGGGAGATGGTGGCCGTCACCGGACCCTCGGGATGCGGCAAGTCCACGCTCTTGCACCTGCTCGCCGGGATCGACTCGCCGACTTCGGGCACCGTCAGGGTCGCCGGACAGAACCTGGCCGAGATCGCCGACCTCAGCACCTACCGGCGCGAGGAGGTCGGGCTCGTCTTCCAATTCCACAATTTGCTGCCGCAGCTGACGGCCCTCTCCAACGTCGAGCTCCCCATGTTCGGTGCCGGCTCGGGACGGCGACAACGCGAGTCCCGGGCCCGTGAGCTGCTCGCCGCCGTCGACCTCACGGGCCGGGAGCGCCGGCTGCCGACCGAGCTGTCGGGCGGCGAGCGACAGCGGGTGGCGATCGCCCGGGCGCTCGTCAACGATCCGAAGCTCCTCTTGGCCGACGAGCCGACCGGCAGTCTCGACTCAGCCACGACGAGCCGCTTCTTGGAGCTCCTCCGCCGGCTCAACAGCGAGGGGATGACCATCGTGATGGTGACCCACGACGCCGATGTCGCTGCCCACGCCCATCGCGAGATCAAGATGCGCGACGGCTTGGTCATCGCCGACGAGTCCCGCCGCGACGTTGCCGCATCGGGAGAGGCACGCCGGGACTGAACAGGCGCCGACCCCGTCGGCGGGCGGGCCTTCGCCGGCCCTGCAGAATCGGCCTAGGTTGCGGGCGTGGCCGAGGGCCGGCCCGACCGGAGGATGCATGGCGTCGCACGATGAGGAGCTCTTTGAAGAGGTGGGTGGCCTGCTCGGGTCACGGCCCGGGTGGAGCCTCGAAGCGCAGTCGAGCCCTGGGGCGCCGCGGGTATGGTGCTTCGGTGCCGGCGGTCACAACGACCTGTCGGTCGGAGTGGACGGTGGCCGGGTCGACGTCTACGTCGTGCGCAGCGATCAGGACCTGTTCTTCGCCGATGCCGGCCAGTTCGGGTCCTGGCTCGAGGAGAGCGAGTCGCTCTTCGCCGACCGGTCGTCGCACAGTGGGCACGATTTCGACCGCCTCCTCCACGCCATGATCGAGGAGTGGCGCCGAGAGGGGCTCTGACCGGTAACGGTGCGCTGCAGTCCTTCTCGCACCGGGCCCAGGCTGTAGGGTCCCGGGGGTCGCACCGAGAGAGAGGACCACCGTGCCTGAGGGCCAGTCGAAATACGCCATCGCCCTGCTCGCCGGGGTGGGCCTGTTCTCCTCCTGCTCGCCCGACGAGCTGGCGACCATCTGGACCCTCGGGACGATCCGCGAATTCGACAAGGGTGACGACCTGGTCCTGGAGGGGGCGCCCGGGACCGAGCTCTTCTTGATTCTCGAGGGCGACGCTCGCTGCACGACCGGCGACACCGAGCTCGCCACTTTCTCGAGCGGCGACTTCTTCGGGGAGCTTGCCCTGCTCGAGGGCGGCTACCGCAGCGCCACGGTGACCGCGACCGGGCCTATCACCGTCTTCGAGCTGCCGGCCAACGAGTTCCGCCAGCTGCTCGTGGACCAGCCCGAGATCGCGCTCCGGCTCCTCGCCGGTATGGCGAAGCGCCTCCGGCAGACCGATGCGGCGATCGACTGACCGCTAGGTCGTCGCCGGCCTCTCGTCGACGAACATCTGGAGGCCCCGGTCGAGCAGCTCCTCATCCGCGCCGGCTGCGTTGGTGGCGAAGATGGAGCGCATCTTGTCGGGGTCGACAGTGATGAAGATGCCGTTCGCCTCGGCGGTGACCTGGCCCTCATGGGAGATGGTGCCGCGGACCAAGAGCTTTCTCCCCTCGACGCCGGTCTGTTCGGCAAACAGATCCAGGTCGGCGAGCAGGGGCGTCGGTCGGCGGTAGACAATGGTGAGCGTCCCGGTCATCCCCCCGCGATCGTTCAGGAGGTTGGTGGCGCCGAGCATCTCGTCGAAGAGCGCCGCGATCGCACCGCCGTGGACGCAGGTGGGCGGACCCTCGAAGTGGTAATCGAAGTTGACCCGCCCGTGCAACGCCACGCTGCCGTCGTCTCGTTCCACTGCCCAGACGCGCGCCGGTGGTGCGATCGGGTTGGCGAAGCCGATCAAGGGGCTGGTGGCGAAGAGGTCCTGGGCGGGGCCGGTGGGGTCGGGCAGCTCGCGTTCGCGCCGCCCCTCCCCGGCCGCCGCCTCGAGCTGGTCGACGAGCGCCTCGAACGATTCGGCCACGCCGCTGAGCTCGGCGTCGCCGATCGGTCGGCCGACGAGGAGCGAGGAGAGCCGACGCGAGGCGGCAGCGAGGCGGTTGCGCCCACTCGACTCGGTTGTCCTGGCCGGACCCCTCGCCTCGCTCGCCGCCTCCTCGTCAAACCCGGCGCTCATCGACGCTGGAAGTTCGGCTGGCGCTTCTCGGCGAATGCCCTCGGGCCTTCCTTCGCGTCCTCGGTGGCAAAAACGGGCCAGCCGATCTCGAGCTCCCTCGCCAGGCCCTCTTCTTCGGACAACCCCTCGGTCTCGAGTACCGCTCGCTTGATGGCCTCGACGGCGAGCGGACCGTTGCGCCCGATCACCTCTGCCACTTCGAGGGCGGCGTCGAGCGCCCCGCCGTCGGGCACCACCCGGCCGATGAGGCCGATGCGCAGCGCTTCGTCGGCGGTGACCTCGCGGCCGGTCAGGAGCAGCTCCATCGCCACCGTGTAGGGGATCTGCCGGCGGAGGCGCACGGTGGAGCCTCCGAGGGGGAAGAGTCCCCGTCGGGCCTCGAAGACGCCGAACTTGGCTCCCTCGCCGGCCACGCGGATGTCCGTCGCCTGGAGGATCTCCGTCCCCCCGGCCACCGCCCAGCCCTCGACCGCTGCGATGAGGGGCTTCTTCAGGTTGTAGTGGCGCAGCAGCGCCTTCCAGTGCAGGTCGGGGTCTCGCTCCATGCGGCCCTGATAGGCGCTCGCGTCCCTGCCGGCCATGGCCTTCAAGTCCATACCGGCGCAGAAGGTCCCGCCCGCCCCCGTGAGGATGGCGCAGCGGATCTCGTCGTTCGTGTCGATCTCCACCCATGCGTCGGCCATCCCGACCAGCATGGGGAGGCTGAGGGCGTTCTTCGCCTCGGGCCGGTTCATGGTCACGATCGCCGTCGATCCCTGCAGCTCGAACCGCAGGTGCTCGGTGCCTTCCAACGTGTCCCCTCCTTGGCCCGCAGCCGGGCCCTGGTCGCTCAAGTGCGGCGGGCGCCTCACCCTAGGCGGGCACCGCCGGGCGCCACGGCGCCTGCCTCAGAGCCGCTCGATGATGGTGCCGGTGGCGAGCGCCCCGCCACAGCACATGGAAACGAGGCCGACGCTGGCGTCACGGCGCTCGAGCTCGTGGAGGATGGTGGTGATGAGGCGGCTCCCCGTCGCGCCGACCGGGTGGCCGAGGGCGATGGCGCCGCCGTTGACGTTGACCCTGTCCATGTCGGGCTTGTGCACCTGGGCCCAGCTCATGACGACTGAGGCGAACGCCTCGTTGACCTCGAAGAGGTCGATGTCCTCGATGGTCATGCCCGCCTTGTCGAGAACGCGGGTCGTGGCCTCGGCGGGTCCGTCGAGGTGGAAGTAGGGATCGGAGCCGACGAGCACCTGGGCAACGATGCGCGCCCTCGGGCGGAGCCCGGCGGCACGGGCACGGTCCTCGGACATCCACAGCACCGCCGAGGCGCCGTCGGAGATCTGCGACGAGTTCCCTGCCGTGTGGCGACCGTCGGGGAGGACGGGCTTCAACCTGGCCAGCCCCTCGGCGGTGGTGTCGCGTGGGCCCTGGTCGGTGCTCACGAGGTGTGCGGTGCCCTCGTGGACTCCCATGGGGCCCTCCTGGCCCACCACCGGTGCGAGGATGGGGGCGATCTCGCGCTCGAAGCGCCCCTCGGCGACCGCGGTCGCCGCCTTCTGCTGGGACACGAGGCCGAGCCAGTCGACGTCCTCGCGGCTGATGCCCCGCTTGTCGGCGATGCGCTCGGCAGCGAGGAACTGGTCGGGCATGTCCCAGGGGAACTCGGGCGGGCGCGAGCTGCCCGGGCCGTTGTAGGCGTTCGCGCCGAGGCCCACTCGGCTCATGGCCTCGACGCCGCAGGCGATGCCGACATCGATGGCATCGGCGGCGATCAGGTTATTGATGAAATTGTTGGCCTGCTGCGACGAGCCGCACTGGCAGTCGACGGTGGTGGCTGCCACCTCGAAGGGGAGGCCCTTGGCCAGCCAGGCGGTGCGAGTGACGTTGGAGGCCTGTTCACCTGCCTGGGTGACACAGCCACCCACGACCTGCTCCACCTGGCCGGGCTCCACTCCGGCGCGCTCGAGCAGGGCCACTTGGGCCGCGCCGAGCAGCTCGGCGGCGTGGAGCCCCGACAGGACGCCGTTGCGCTTGCCAATGGGCGTGCGCACGGCTTCGACGATGACCGGACGGCTCATGTGTCCCCCTCTGGTGCGGGCCGCCGGCGCGACCCCGCAGTTCCTAGAACCTGTTCTATAACCTTAGCCTCCGGTGTCCGGCCCCCCGCTGGGGCCTCAGCCAGCACCGAGGTGGGTGAGGAGAAGCCGTCCGAGCTGCTGAGGGGCCACCTCGGGGATCCAGTGGTTGACGCCGGCCAGCACCTCGAAGCGATAGCGGCCGGCCACGAACTCGCCGGTGCGCTCGGCGGCGTGGCGCCCGAGGGCGACGTCCTCGGTCGACCAGACGTAAAGGGTCGGGACCACGATCGGCGCCAGGCCTTCGGAGTCCCTGGCATCCATCGCCCGGTACCAGTTGAGCGCCGCGGTCATGGCCCCGGGCTCCAGGAGCGTGCGCAGGTACTCCTCGACGCCCTCATCGCCCAGCCCCGACTCGGCGAAGAGCTGGCGGATCCCAGAGCCCGACCCGTCCTCGCCGAGGAGCAGGGCCTCGGGCTCGCTCGGGCGCCGGAAGAGCGCGATGTACGACGAGCGCCCTGCCTGGTCGGCGTCGCGCTCGGCGGCGACGGCCCGCAGGGCGCCGGGGTGCGGGGTCGAGACCGAGGTGAGCGAGCGCACCCGACCGGCGTGGCGGGCGGCGGTGACCCAGGCGACCAGGCCGCCCCAGTCGTGACCGACGAGGTCGAACGTCGGCCACTCCATGGTGTCGGCGACACCCACGACGTCGTCGACCAGGTGGGCGAGGCGGTAGGCCTCGACGCCGTCGGGACGGGCGAAGGTGGAGTAGCCCCGCTGGTCGAGCGCGACGGCGCGGTAGCCGGCACCTGCGAGCTGGTCGAGCACGAACCGCCACGACCATGAGGTCTCGGGAAATCCGTGGAGCAACAGGACGGGGCGGCCGTCGGGAGGCCCTGCGGCTCGAGCACTGAAGGTGAGACCGTTTGCGTCGATCTCGAGACGCTCGAGGGCCATCGCCGTCGGTCAGTTCAGTCCCGCAGCAGCGAACGCCACTCCCCGAGCCTGGCCTCCACGTCGCTCGCGCTGAGTCGGAGGGTGTCCTCGGGCACCAGGTCCACAAGCTCGCGTTGGACAACGTAGTCGTGGCTCGCCGAGGCGAAAACCGCCTTGCGGCGCGCCACCAGGTCCTCGGGCCCGTCGAAGAGGAAGCCCCACAGGGTGTAGGCGAAGTCGAGGTCGTAGATGCACGGTGCACGCCCGAAAAGCGCCGCGCGCCGAGCGGCGAGGAGGGCGACACCGACCTCGACGTCCTCGACGTTCTCCCCGGGCGTGAGGTGGAGCCGGTCGGCGAACCGCTTCGCCAGCCGGAGGGCGAAGCCCTGGTCAGGACCAGGGCTGCCATGGCCCACACCGCGGGGACGGTAGGGGATGCGCAGGTCAGCGGGCCGGTTGGCCGTCCACGATGTCGGAACGGACAGCTCGCGGGCAGGGCGGACGACGTCGGCCTCGGTGATCGGGACGAAGCTCGGCTGGGTCATGGGAGCCTCACGTTACCGCCCTCGGGGAGAGGGCACGGGCGTGTCGATCTGCCGGTAGGCGGTGAGCCACGAGTCCTCGGGGGCGAAGATGTGCACGCCGAGGTCCTCGGACATGTCCTCGCACACCGCGATGCCCCGGGCGGAGTTGCCGAGGTGGTCGAGCCGGGGCGAGTAGACCCCGAGTCCCCCCATGCCGGGCAGCACGGCCATGATGCCCCCGCCCACGCCGCTCTTCGCCGGGAGACCGACCCGGTAGGCCCACTCGCCCGAGTAGTCGTACATCCCACAGGTGAGCGACACCGAGAGCACGTCGCGCACGTACTGGCGCTCGAGCGCCACCTCGCCGGTGAGGGGATTCACGCCGGCGTTGGCCAAGGTGGCGCCGATGAGGGCCAGGTCGGCGGCGGTGACCTTCACCGAGCACTGCGCCACATAGAGGTCGAGCGTCTCGTCGACCCGGTCGTCGATGATGCCCTTGCTCAGCATCAGGTACGCGATGGCCCGGTTGCGGTTCCCGGTCGACTTCTCCGAGCGGTAGACGTCCCAGTCGATCTCGACGGGATGGCCGAGATAGCGGCGGAAGACCTCGAGGACCAGTGCGAGCCGGTCAGCAGGGGTCGCACCGGGCACCAGGTCCGAGACGGCGATGGCCCCGGCGTTCACCATCGGGTTGAAGGGCCGGTTGCTCTCCTCGTCGAGGACGATGGCGTTGAACCGCTCGCCGGACGGCTCGACCCCCACCCGCTCGAGCACTCGCTCGCGCCCGAGCGCCTCGAGGGCCAACCCGTACACGAGCACCTTCGAGATCGACTGGATGCTGAACTCGACGCCGACGTCGCCCACGCCGTTCCCCTGCCCGTCGGTTGTCAGCACGGAGATGCCGAAGTGGTCCGGCTCGACCATGGCGAGCTCGGGGATGTAGGAGGCGGGCTCTCCCCCGTCGAGGCCGCGGTAGCGCTCGTGGACCGAGACGACGTAGTCGTGCATCCACTGCACGCGCTCGGCGTGCACGGCGGGGTCCATGGCCGCTACGCGCAGGGCGCGCTCCTCGCCCGGGGTGGTGTGGGTCGACTCGAGGTGCTCCATGGTGCAGCACCGATTTTACGGGCACCCGAGCAGGCTTGCCCGACGGGTCAGCCCTCGATGGGCCCGGTCGAGTGCAAGAGCCCGAACACGATCGAGTCGTAGAGCGCCTGCCAGGAGGCCTCGATGATGTTCTCCGACACCCCGATGGTCGTCCAGGTGCGCTCGCCGTCAGCCGTGTCCACCAGCACCCTGGTCACCGCTCCGGACCCTCGGCCGGTGTCGATGACCCGCACGCGGTAGTCCGTCAGGTGGATGGCGCCGAGGACGGGGTAGTGGGTGCCGACCGCCTGGCGGAGGGCGGCGTCGAGCGCGTTGACCGGGCCGTTGCCCTCGGCGGTGGCCACCAGCCGGTCGAGGCCGACATGCACCTTGACCGTGGCCTCGGTAGTGGCGCGCACCGCAGCGGTCAGGACAAGCTCGTCGGCGTCGCCCTCGGGTGGCGTGACGTGGTCGGTGATCACCCGGAAGGATTCGACGTCGAAGAAGTCCGGCACCCACCCAGTCGCCCGCCGCAAGAGCAACTCCAAGGAGCCGTCGGCCACCTCGAAGTGGTAGCCCTCGTGCTCGAGGCGCTTCAACTGGTCGAGGACGCGGCCGAGCACCTCGCCGTCGAGCTCGATGCCGAGCTCGACGGCCTTCATGGCGAGCGTGGAGCGCCCCGCCATCTCCGAGACCACCACGCGCGTCCCGTTGCCCACCAGGGCGGGGTCGAGGTGCTCGTAGAGATCCCGGCGACGGGCGACCGCACTCGCGTGCAGGCCGCCCTTGTGGGCGAAGACCGAGGCGCCGACGTAGGGCTGCTGAGGGTTGGGGGCGATGTTGACGAGCTCGGCGATGTGGTGGGCCACCGGCGTCAGCCGCTCCATGCGGTCGGCGGGGATGGTGCGGATGTTGAGTTTGAGGGACAGGTCGGGGATCGCCGAGGTCAGGTCGGTGTTGCCCGCCCGCTCGCCGTAGCCGTTGACGCACCCCTGCACCTGGGTGGCCCCGGCGCGCACCGCGGCGAGCGAGTTCGCCACCGCCACGCCGGCGTCGTTGTGGCAGTGGATGCCGAGCGCGATGTCGCTGCGCTGGCGGACCCGGCTCACGACCTCCTCCACGCGGTCGGGCAACGTGCCGCCGTTCGTGTCGCAGAGCACGAGTGCCTCGGCTCCCGCCCGCTCGGCGGCAGCGAGCACGGACAGAGCGAAGTCCTCGTTGTGGAGGAACCCGTCGAAGAAGTGCTCGGCGTCGAGGAACACCCGACGCCCGTGGCTGCGCAAGAACGCGACCGAGTCGGCCACCATGGCGACGGCCTCGTCGAGATTGGTGCGCAGGGCATCGGTCACATGGCGGTCCCAGCTCTTGGCCACGATGCAGACCGCCGCGGTCTCGACGCCGACCAGCCGGGCGAGCGTCTCGTCGTGGGCCGCCTCCACCCCGGCGCGGCGGGTCGAGCCGAAGGCCACCAGGGTGGCCGTGCCGAGGGAGAGCTCCTTCGGGGCGCGCTCGAAGAACTCGTCGTCCTTCGGGTTGGCCCCAGGCCACCCGCCCTCGATGAAGGCGACGCCGAGGTGGTCGAGCTGCTCGGCGACGCGCAGCTTGTCGTCGACCGAAAGCGACAGGCCTTCCTGCTGGCTACCGTCGCGCAATGTCGTGTCGAAGATGTCGACCGCGCTCGGGAGTGCCGGCAGCTCGTAGTCGTGGCTCTCGGCGTGATGGGTGTGTGTGTGCTCAGTCGACATAATCGAGCCAGTCCTTGTAGCGGTCGACCTGGCCTCGCACGGTGGCGAAGTAGGCCGCTTGGATCTCCTTGGTGATGGGTCCCGGGCGGCCGTCGCCGATGGGCCGGTCGTCGACGGCGCGGATCGGCACGACCTCGGCGGCGGTCCCGGTGAGGAAGGCCTCTTCGGCCGCGTAGAGGTCGGTGCGGATCAGGGGCTCGAAGCTGACGGTGAGCCCCATGTCGCGTGCGATGGTCTGGACCGACTTCTGCGTGATCCCCTCGAGCGCGCCGGCGTCGGAGGTGTGCGGCGTGACGAGGCGCCCGTCGAGGACGACGAAGATGTTCTCGCCCGTGCACTCGGAGACCTTCCCGTCGGGCGTGAGCAGGATCGCCTCGTCGTAGCCGGCCTTCAACGCCTCCACCTTGGCCAGGGACGAGTTGACGTACATGCCCGTGCCCTTGGCCGCGGTCGGGACGGCGTTGGGGTCGTGGCGCTGCCAGGAGCTGATCTTGCACGAGACCCCGTTGGCCACACCCTCGTCGCCGAGGTAGGTGCCCCACGGCCATGCGGCGATCGCCACCTGGACCGGGGAGGGCATCGGGTTCAAGCCCATCTCGCCGTAGCCGAGGTAGACGAGGGGCCGGATGTAGCACCCGTCGTCGAGGCCGTTCACCCGCACCACCTCGCGCGACGCCTCGATGAGCTCGTCGGGCGTGAAGGGGATGTCGATGAGGAAGACCCGGGCGGAGGCGAACAGCCGGTCGATGTGGTCGCGCAGGCGGAACACGGCGACCCCCGTGCTCGTCGGGTAGGCACGGATGCCCTCGAAGACGCCCGAGCCGTAGTGCATGGTGTGGGTGAGCACGTGGACCTGGGCCTTGTCCCAGTCGACGAGCTCGCCGTCCATCCAGATCTTCTCAGTTGGGGTGATGGGCACGGTCAGAGCCTTTCTGCGATGGCGTCGCCGATTGCCGACGTCGCCGAGGTGGTGCCGAGCTGCTCGGCGTCGATGAACGAGGAGATGGACTTGTGGATGCGTGCGGCCGCATCGTCCTCACCCAAGAAGTCGAGCATGAGGGCGGCGGAGTGGATGGCGGCGAGTGGGTTAGCGACACCCTTGCCGGCGATGTCATGGGCTGCGCCGTGTACCGGCTCGAACAGGGACGGCCCGGTCCTCGCCGGGTTTAGGTTCGCCGAGGCGGCGAAGCCGATGCCCCCGCTCACCGCGCCGGCTAGGTCGGTCAGGATGTCCCCGAAGAGGTTGTCGGTGACGATGACGTCGTAGCGGCGCGGCTGCTCGACCAGGTAGATGCAGGCCGCGTCGACGTGGTTGTACTCGAGCGCCACGTCGCCGAACTCGGGCGCGACCTCGTTGACCGTGCGCTGCCAGAGGTCGCCGGCGAACGTCAGCACGTTGGTCTTGTGCACAAGGGTGAGCCGGCGCTCGGGTCGGTGCGCCGCGAGCGCAAAGGCGAAGCGCACGCAGCGCTCGACACCCATGCGGGTGTTGACTGAGCCCTGCGTCGCCACCTCGTGCGGCGTCCCCTTGCGCAGGAACCCGCCCTCCCCCGCATAGGTCCCTTCGGTGTTCTCGCGCACCACGACGAACTCGCAGCCCTCGGCGATCGAGCCCGGCACGCCTGTGAACGGGCGGAGGTTGACGTAGAGGTCGAGGGCGAACCGCAGCCGGAGCAGCAGGCCCCGCTCGAGGGTTCCCGGGGGGATGGTGGTGTCGCCGATCGCAGGGCCCACCGCGCCGAGCAGGATGGCCTCGAAGCCTCGCAGCTCCTCGAGCGTGTCATCGGGAAGCACGTCGCCGGTGCGGACGAACCGGTCCGCCCCGAGGTCGAAGTCCGTGGTGTCGAGGACCACGCCGGTGGCCGCCACCACTTTCAGGGCCTCCCTGCAGACCTCCGGGCCGATCCCGTCCCCGCCGATGACCGCCACGCGGTGACCGCTCACTGTTGTGTCCTTTCGGTTGTCGTCTTGGCGCTGCCCACTGGTCTGTCTCTCTGTCGAGTCTGCCCGCCTGTCGACCGGGCTTGTCGTGGTCTCGCCGGCTGAAGATGCCGGCACCCGTTTCGGGAAATGAAAAACCGCCCACGAAGTGGACGGTCGAACAGGCGCGCGCAGAGGTGCGCGCGCCTAGCGAATAATGACTACGGGGTGCAGGTGTCTGCGCATCAGGCCACCAGTTTCCACCTTTGTGGGCCGTGGCGTCAACCAGGGGGTCCCTGACGGGGGGTCGCCCGGCGCCCGATAGCCTTTCTTGGATGCCCGATCGGCAGCGAGACCGCCGCCGGGTCGATTCGGAGGAACGATGACCGACGCCGCACAGAGCACCCAGCTCACCCAGCAGACCTATGACCGCCTCAGCGCCGAACTCGAGGACCTGACCACCCGCGGACGGGTGGAGATCGCCAATGCCATCGAGACGGCACGGGCGCTGGGCGACCTCTCCGAGAACGGCGACTACCACGCCGCCAAGGACGCCCAGGGGAAGATGGAGTCGCGTATCCGCCAGCTCCAGGCCCTGCTCAAGACCGCCCGGGTCGTCGAGGGGGGTGCAGGCGGCGACGGCACGGTGACGACCGGTGCCACCGTCACGCTCCGCTACGAGGGCGACGACGAGGATGACGTCCAGGCCTTCTTCGTCGGGTCGATCGAGGAGCGCCAGGGCGACCTACCGGTGGTCTCCCCGAGCGCCCCGCTCGGCCAGGCCCTGCTCGGCCACGGTGAGGGTGACGTCGTCGACTACAAGGCCCCCGGGGGTTCGCTCCGGGTGCAGATCGTCAAGGTGGAAGCATGAGCACCGGACCGAGGACGCTCTCGGACAAGCTCTGGGACGCGCACGTGGTGCATTCGGCACCCGGCGAGCCCGACGTCTTGTTCATCGACCTGCACCTCATCCACGAGGTGACGTCGCCGCAGGCCTTCGACGGGCTGCGACTCGCCGACCGAGGCGTGCGCCGGCCGGACCTCACCGTCGCCACCGCCGACCACAACGTGCCGACCACCGACATCGACAAGCCGGTGGCCGACCCCGTCTCCGCCAAGCAGCTCGAGGTCCTCGCCGCAAACTGCGAGGAGTTCGCCATCACCTGCTACCCGATGGGCGACCCCAACCAAGGCATCGTCCACATCATCGGGCCCGAGCTCGGCCTCAGCCAGCCGGGCATGACCATCGTGTGCGGTGACAGCCACACGTCGACCCACGGGGCCTTCGGGGCGCTGGCGTTCGGCATCGGCACGAGCGAGGTGGAGCACGTGCTCGCCACGCAGACACTCCCCCAGGTGCGGCCCGAGACCATGGCGGTCACCGTCGAGGGCGACCTCCCGCCCGGCGTGACGGCAAAGGACATGGTGCTGCACATCATCGGGGTCATCGGCACCGGCGGCGGGGCCGGCCACATGATCGAGTACCGGGGCCCGGCGATCCGGGCGCTCTCCATGGAGGGCCGCATGACGGTGTGCAACATGAGCATTGAGGGCGGCGCCAAGGCGGGGATGATCGCCCCGGACGAGACCACCTTCGAGTACCTCCGGGGCCGACCGCACGCCCCGAAGGGCGAGCTGTGGGACGCAGCCGTCGAGTACTGGAAGACGCTCGTCACCGACGACGGGGCGGTGTTCGACAAAGAGGTAGTGATCGACGCCACCTCGCTCGTCCCCCACATCACCTGGGGCACCAACCCCGCACAGGTGGCCCCCATCGACGGCGTCGTGCCCTACCCCGACTCCTTCGCCGACGAGGGAGACCGTGAGGCGGCCGCCCGGGCGCTCGGCTACATGGGCCTCGAGGGTGGCACGCCGATCCGTGCGATCCCCGTCGACACGGTGTTCATCGGCTCGTGCACCAACTCTCGCATCGAGGACCTGCGTGCGGCGGCAGCGGTCGTCGAGGGCCGGCACACGAGCAGCGGCCTGCGGGCCCTGGTGGTGCCGGGCTCGCACAAGGTGAAGGCCCAGGCCGAAGCCGAGGGGCTCGACGTGATCTTCACGAAGGCCGGGTTCGAATGGCGCCAGCCCGGCTGCTCGATGTGCCTCGCCATGAACCCCGACAAGCTCGCTCCCGGTGAGCGGTGCGCGTCCACCTCGAACCGCAACTTCGAGGGACGCCAGGGACGGGGCGGCCAGACGCACCTGGTGTCACCGGCGGTGGCGGCGGCCACGGCGATCGCCGGGCACTTCGCCACCCCCGAGGAGGTGGGCGCATGAAGCCGGTCACCGTGGTCAGCGGCCGGGGTGTGCCCCTCGACCGGAGCGATGTCGACACGGACCAGATCATCCCGTCGGACTGGCTGAAGCGGGTGGAGCGCACCGGCTTCGGTGCCGGGCTCTTCGCGGAATGGCGCGACGATCGGGACTTCGTGCTCAACCACCCCCACCACGCCGGCGCCAACATCCTGGTGGCGGGGAACAACTTCGGGACCGGCAGCTCTCGCGAGCACGCGGTCTGGGCGCTGCTCGACTACGGCTTCGAAGCGGTCGTGTCCTCCAAGTTCGCCGACATCTTCCGCAACAACTGCACCAAGCAGGGCCTGGTCCCGGTCCAGGTCCCACCGGCGTTCCTGCGCACGCTCCTCGACGGCGTCGCCGCCGACCCGACGCTCGAGATCACCGTCGACCTCAGCCGACGGACCATCGAGGTGCCGGCTCTCGGGCTGTCGTCGCCGTTTCCCCTCGACGACTTCACCCGCGAGCGACTGGTCAACGGCTGGGACGACATCGGCCTCACACTCCGCCACGCCGAGGAGATCGACCGCTACGAGGCCGAGCGCTCCCCCTGGCTGCCGACCTCGGCCTGAGGCCGCTCGCCGCCCGTCAAAGGGCGACCGGCACCAGGGAGAACGAGCGCACGTCGACCAGGCCCTGGTCGGTGAGCCGGAGCTCGGGCAGCACGGAGAGGCCGAGGAAGCTCAGCTGCATGAACGGCGCCCCGATGGTGACGCCGAGTCGGCGCAGAACCGCCACCAGCCGCTCGAGCCCGTCAGCCACCTCACGAGCCGGCCGCTCGCTCATCAGGCCGCCGATGGGCAGGGCCAGCTCGGCGAGCACCTGACCTGACTCGTCGACCACCACCTGCCCACCGCCGAGGGCGGCCAGTCGGCCGACGGCTGCGGCCATCGCCCGAGGGCCGTCGGCATTGCGCGAACCGACCACCATGACATTGTGCGCGTCGTGCCCGACGGTCGAGGCGAAGGCGCCGCGCTCGATGCCGAAGCCGCGCACCCAGCCGAGGCCGACCCGGCCGGTGTGGCGGTGCCGCTCGACGACGGCGAGGCGGGCCACGCCCGATGCCGGATCACTCGGGTCACACTCGAGCGAGGTCGTGGTGAGGGATCCCGACTCGATACCGATCGTGCGGGCCCGGGCGCCGGTCGGGGCTGCCAGGTCGTAGGCCGAGGGCCCCGGCGGGGCATCGAGGTGGATCGAACGGCGCATCCAGTCGGGGACCGGGGTGGCCGGCACCGTGCCCTCGAGGACCCTGCCGCCTTCGGCCACCAGTCGCCCCGCTCGGTAGACCCGGGCCGGGCGGAAGCCGGACAGCTCGTCGAAGCAGAGCACGTCGGCCTGGTAGCCCGGCGCGAGGGCGCCGAGTTGCCGGAACCCGTGATAGTCGGCCGGGTTCGCGGTGGCGAGCACGAGGGCGTCGATCTCGCTCACTCCTGCAGCCACCGCCATGGCCACACAGTCGTTCAGGTGCCCGCTCACGAGCAGCGTGTCGGGCTCCCGGTCGTCGGTGCACAGCGCCACGTGGTTGGTCCCGTGGGCGAGCACCGTCGGGATCAGCGCCGTGAGGTTCTGGCTGGCCGATCCCTGGCGGATGAAGATCCACATGCCCTTGCGGCGCTTTTCCTCGGCCTCTTCGAGCATCGTGCACTCGTGGTCGGACTCGACCCCCGCCGCCAGGTAGGCGTCGAGGGCTCGTCCCGACAGCCCCGGTGCGTGCCCATCGACCCGACGGTCGCCGGCGGTGGCGATGCGCGCCAGCATCTCGGGGTCGCCGGCGACCACGGCGGGGAAATTCATGACCTCGGCCACCCCGATGGCACCGTGCTCGTCGAGGAGCGCGGCCACGTCGGCGGCGAAGAGCTCGGCGCCCGGGCTCTCGAAGGGGGAGGCCGGCACGCAGCTCGAGGCGCAGACCCCGAACGTGAAGGGGAGGGCAGCGGCGGCCTCGACCAGGGCGCCGACGCCGGGGATGCCGAAGACGTTGGCGATCTCGTGGGGATCGGCGGCGACCGCGGTCGTGCCCAGGGGCAGCACGGTGCGGACGAACTCGTCCACCCACAGCTTCGTGGACTCGAGGTGCATGTGGGCGTCCACAAATCCGGCCGTGAGCGCCGACCCTCCCACGTCGAGCGTCTCGTGCGCTTCACGGGTGCCCCACCCGGCGACCGTGCCCTCGGCGATGGCCAGATCTGTCTCGACCCACTCCCGTGTCCACGGCGAGAGCACGCGCCCACCACGGAGCAGCAGGTCAGCCGGTTCGTCGCCGCGAGCGACGGCAAGAACGCGCGGCGATACGGGAGATCGGGCCATGGACCATGGTGGCCCCGGCGCGCGCGGGGGTCAAACCCGCGCCACCCGGGCGCACCGGCGCTCAGAGGGCGTCTTTTGCCCCGTTGATCTCTCGGGCGGCCGCCTTGGCATCGACCACGGTGAAGCGCTCGACACTGGCGTCGGACATGCCGACGAGCAGCTGGCGCACGAGGGTCCCGGTGTTGGCCGCGACCGCCTGCTCGCTCTCCACGAGCAGGATCTCGCGCAACGGGAGGGATCGCGACTCACCGCCGAAGGCGCCATCGATCCGGTTGGGCTCGAAGAGGAGCCGCTCGCTGGTGAGGAAGAGGCGTCCCGAGACGTTGCGACCGGCGTCCTGCTCGCGGTGCGCGGCCTGTTGCCAGACCAGCGCCTCGCCCGACGTCAACGCGGCGCTCTTCACCCAGATGCCCATGCGACCTTTTAGCACGCACGGATGGCGGGGGCCGCCGTCGAGCGCCCTCAGCCAGGTGGCGTTCGCCTCGCGGCGGGGACCGCCAAGTAGCCGATGAACGTCGGGCTGCCCTCGATCATGGCGGCCTCCTCGGGAAACCGGCGCCTCGCCTCCTCGTCGGGCTGGGTCTCTCCGATCCGCTCCAAAAGGAAGCCGGCGGCCGCCAGGTCGTCGACCGTCGCCTCGAGCGGCCGCCGCCAGAACGTCTGCTCCACCGCCACCCCCTTCTTCATCCAGGTGTCGGTGATCAGGCGGGTGGCGAAGTAGTCATCGCGCCGGTCCTCGAAGTTGGCCGGATGGTCGAGCGTGAGGAGGAGCCATCCGCCTGGGCGCAGCACCCTGCGAAACTCCCTCAGCGCGGGTGCCATGTCGGCCAGGTAGTGCAGGACCAAGGAGCACAAGACGCCGTCGAACACCTCGTCCACGAAGGGCAGCCCGGCGTCCAGATCACCGACGAGCAGCGCCCCCGCACCCAGGCGAGCCTGGGCGGCCCGGACCATCGCCGAACTGAGGTCGAGAGCGGTCACCTGGGCCCCGTGGGCAGCCAGCCACTCGGCATGTGCGCCGGCCGCGCACCCGGCATCGAGCACGGACATGCCGGTGAGTTCGGCCGGCAGGAGGCGGCGGACCATGGTGCGCTCGAGCGCCTCATTCCAGAGGTTGTCGTCCGTCTCGTCCCACACCGGCGCCAGGCGGTCGTAGGCGAGGCGGGTTGCCGCCCGGTGCGCCTCGGAGTCCATACGCCGATCTTCTCGCGGATCGGCCCTCGAGGCACCCGACGTCGGCCCCCGGGTTCGCCCGCTCCAGCCGGAAGCTCAGGTTGCGGATGAAGCCGAGGACCGAACCCGTCGGGGGCGCCCGGCGGCGGTGACGGTGCCGTTGACCACGTCGGCGAGCGGTGTGTGCTCGACGGCGCCCGCCGCCAGTGCGGACGAGACGGCTGCCTCGACGTCGGCCACGCTCCAGTGCACGATGGGGCCGTCGGATGGCTCGGCGTCGGGCATCAGCGCCAGCTCATAGCCGGCGACGTCGGAACCGACGTGGAACGGCTGGTCGACGTAAGGCTCGGTCCCGAGCAGCTCGGCCCACCACCACTTGGCTGCATCAAGCTCGGGCGCCGGGCAGGTGATGGTCCTCAGCCCATCGAGTGCGATCGAGGTCGGGAGTCTCGCTCCCGGATGTCCCGCCAGCGGGGTGCGGTCCCCGTCAGTCAGTGAGCAGGTGATAGGAGCCGATGAGCCGGCCGTCCGCCGGGGTCGGTCCCTCGGCGCACCGGGCGGAGACGCCGGACTGGAACTCGGCGAAGGCCGGCGAGCTGGCCAGCGGGTTCTCTCCGCTCTCCAGAACTGCGACGTGGACGAAGCTGACTCCGTCATCGAGCCGCACGACGCCGTAGCGCAGACCGTCGGGCCGGGTCTCGGCGAGCTCGGCAAACACGGCGCGGATCAGGCGCTCATTCTCGTCGGCGTGCTCGGGCTCGGTCCGGTAGCGGACCACTCTGGTGGTTGGCACTGGTCACCTTCCTTTATCGTTGCAGGGGAGGGCCGCAGCGCCTCAGATGGCGCGCATGGCGTTGTTGCGCGGGTCGTGGGTGACCTCGGCGAGACCGAGCGCCTCGAGGAGCGGCGGGAGGTACATGCCGAAGCGCCCGCGGTAGCCGTTGCGCAGGCCGTACCAACCTCCGACCGGATTGTCCGGGGATCGGCCCCACGCCTCGACGGTGCCCTCGGCGGCCGCCTTCTTCTCGTCGGACGCGCCGAGCGGCACCCAGTCACCCTGCTCGACGAGCCACGCGTGGAGGTCGTCGACCGCCCGGAGGTGGTACGTGAGGGTGGTCGAGCCGACCCGGCACACCAGGGTCGGTGGGTCGGCCGCCTCGTCTCGGTACATCGAATACGACGAGCTGCCTGGGGGCGTGGTCAGCACCCACGGGTCCTCCTTCGAACCGGTTCCCTCTGCCATCAAGCCCCTCCTGCCCCGAGTGCGACCACGAAATGCGGCAGCAGCGTCGTCCAACCGATCTCGTTGCGCTCCCGCCAGGTGTCGGCCGAGGACCCGAGGCGTTCCCAGCCGGCGTGGAGGATCTCGACCCGGGTATCGGCCGGCCCCAAGGCGGTGAAGCGGATCTCCACGTCGGTGGCGTCGGCTGCGTCCCTGCCCAGATGCCACTGGTAGGCGAGCTTCCCGGGCGGCTCCCACACGGTGACGACACCCCAGTCGTACTCGTCACCGCCGACCGTCCGCTCGTAGATTCGGCCGCCCACGCCCTCCTCGAGCACCACGGTCAGATCGGGATCCTGGGTCACGCTGTGGTCGGTGGGCCACCAGGTGGCGATGCGGGTCGTCCAGACGTCGAATGCGCGCGCCGGCGGGCACGCCACGTCGAAGGAGATGGCCAGCGGCGCGGTCACGGACCCTCCCGGTCCCCGGTGTTCTCGGCGACGATGCGAAAACGCGCCGCCGCCTCGCCCCAGACGCCCTCGAGATAGCGGCGCACCGCCTGGATGCCGTCGTCGTGGAGGTAGTAGATCCGCCGTGTTCCCTCTGCCCGCTCGGCGACGAGCCCGGCGTCCTTGAGCAGGCGGAGGTGGCGGGAGACTGCCGGGCGGCTGATCGGGAGCGCGGCGGCGATCTCGTTGACCGGCATGTCGCCGGTGCTCAGGAGGTGGAGGATCTCTCGTCGCCGCGAATCACCGAGTGCGTCGAACGGGTCGCCCGCAGTGGCAGCAGCCCCCCTTCCGGCGTGCCCCGCTCCTCCCCGTGCCGTCACCGGCATCGCGCCTCCTAGGTAACTGAACAGTTACCGTAACAGCGGAGTTACCGGTGTGCAAGGGGCGGCCGCATCCGCACTGCCGGCGTCCGTTGGCCGGAGCCCCCGCCTGGAGATGTGCAACACTGCAGCTCAGAGCGGGAGGTGGTCGTGGAGCGCGTGCGGGTCTTCGTCGACGAAGCGGTGCTCGGCAACTTCCCGCCCGTGTGCGTCAAGGACGGCGTCCGCACCACCGACCGACTCACCGTCACCCAGCCGATCGGTGCGGGCCCGCTCAGCTGGGCGTGGCTGCTCGTGTTCCTGGGGCCGGTCGGCTGGATCCTCCTTCTCGTGCTGGCGGCCGTCGCCCGGGGCGGCGGCGAGGTGCTCACGGTCGAGCTCCCGTGGAGCGAGACGGCGTACCGGCGAGCAGTGCACGCCCGGCGCTACCGGCGTACCGGCGCACTGGCCACGGTGGTGCTCGCCACGGTGGCGCTGGTCGTGCACTCGCATCCGGCCCCGGCTTCGGGGCTGTTGGTGTTCTGCCTCGTCGCCTTGGCGACGGCCGCGCTCGCCGTCACCGTCGTCGCCACCGTGCGGCTGGCCCGCGAGCGGGTCACCGTCGACCTCGATGCCTCACGGCGGTGGGTCACGATCGGCAGGGTGCACCCGGCATTCGCGCAAGCGGTCCAGCCGCACGTCGACCGCCCCATCCCGGCCGGTTCCCTCTCCGACAGCCGCTGATCAGTCCGACGGTTCCCAGGAGTACCGGATCCACTCGCGGACCGGCCGGGCGCCGATCCGGTCGTAGAGGGCGATGGCCCCCTCGTTCCACGTGAGCACGTCCCAGGCCACCCGGCCCTCGACCAGGCTCCCGAGGTGCTCGAGCAGCGCACGGGCGTGGCCGGCGCGCCGACAGGCGTCGCGCACGAAGAGATCCTCGAGCCAGATGCCGCGGCGCCCGCTGAAGGTGCCGAAGGTGTCGTGCCAAAGGGCGTGCCCGCAGATCGCACCGGTCTCGTCATCGACCGCGAGCGTCGCCCGCAGCAGCGGCCGCGCCGAGAAGAGCGCCTCGGCGAGCGCAGCTTCGGTGGTGGCGAAGCCCGCGTCGAGATGCTCGAACGCGGCGAGCTGGCGCGTCATGGACAGGATCTCACCCACGTCGTCGGGGGCGGCGTCCCGCAGCACCTCAGGAGCGCAGCTGGCGGTTGGCGGCCGAGACCACCGCGGAGAGCGAGGCGTCGAGGATCGACGAGTCCATGCCCACGCCCCACCAGGTGGTGCCGTCGGGCCCCTCGGCCTCCACGTAGGCGACAGCCGACGCGCCGCTGCCCGACGTCAGCGCGTGCTCGGAGTAGTCCTTCACCTCGAATTCCACGCCCAGCTCGGCCCGCAGGCCGGCCACCATCGCGTCGATGGGACCGTTGCCCTCGCTCTTGACCGTGCGGTGCTCGCCGGCGACCAGCAGCTGGGCGGTGACGGTGGTCCGCTGGTCGCCCGTGGTGATCTCGCTCGAGAGGAGCCGGATCCCCTGGTCGTCGAGGTAGGTCTCGCTGAAGACCTCCCACAGCTCGGCCGGGCGGATCTCGGTGCCGCTCGCCTCGGTGACGCGCTGGACGGTCTTCGAGAACTCGACCTGCAGTCGACGCGGCAGGTCGAGCCCATGCTCGGCATCCATGAGGTAGGCGACGCCACCCTTGCCCGACTGGCTATTCACCCGGATGATCGCCTCGTAGGTGCGGCCGGTGTGCATGGGGTCGATGGGCAGGTAGGGAACCTCCCACTCGCCGTACTCCTCGCCGATGGCCGTCATCCCCTTCTTGATGGCGTCTTGGTGCGAGCCCGAGAATGCCGTGTAGACGAGGTCGCCGGCGTAGGGGTGGCGCGGGTGGATCGGCATGCGGGTCGCGTACTCGGCGATGCGACGCACCCGCTCGATGTCCCCGAGGTCGAGGGCCGGGTCGATCCCCTGGGAGAACAGGTTCATGGCGAGCGTCACGATGTCGACGTTCCCGGTCCGCTCTCCGTTCCCGAACAGCGTGCCCTCGACGCGGTCTGCCCCGGCCAGCACGGCGAGCTCGGCGGCGGCTACCGCCGTGCCCCGGTCGTTGTGCGGGTGCAGGCTCAAGATGACCGAGTCCCGGTTGCGGATGGTGCGGCCGAACCACTCGATCACGTCCGCGTAGACGTTCGGCGAATACATCTCGACGGTGGCCGGCAGGTTCAAGATGATCGGCCGCTTCGGCGTCGGCTCGATCACGTCCATGACCGCTTCACAGATCTCGACGGCGAACTCTGGCTCCGTGCCGGTGAAGCTCTCGGGTGAGTACTCGTAGCGGATGGCCGTGCCAGGCACGTCAGCCTCGAACTTCTTGCACAGGCGCGCCGCGTTGACTGCGATGTCGACGATGCCCGCCTTGTCGAGGCCGAAGACCACCCGTCGCTGGAGCTCGGAGGTCGAGTTGTAGAAGTGCACGATGGCCGAGCGTGCGCCGACGAGCGACTCGTAGGTGCGCTCGATCAGCTCCTCGCGGCACTGGACGAGCACCTGGATGGTCACGTCCTCTGGGATGAGGTCCTCTTCGATGATCAGGCGCTGGAAGTCGAAGTCCGTCTGCGATGCCGACGGGAAGCCGACCTCGATCTCCTTGAAGCCGACGGCCACGAGCGTCTCGAACAGCTTGAGCTTGCGTTGGGCGTCCATGGGGTCGATCAGCGCCTGGTTGCCGTCGCGCAGGTCCACGCTCGCCCAGCTGGGGGCGCGACGGAACTCGGCGTCGGGCCACGTGCGGTCTGACAACGTCAGAGGCAGGTGGCTGCGGTACAGGCCGAACGGCATGGGGTTGACGTCGCACGGCATGGCCAGCGGGGATCCCCCGGTGTCGTTGCCTCCTTGTGGTCGCATCTCTGCTTGCATCCCTGCTCCTTGGCTTCTCGAGCTGCTGTCCTTCGTGCCCGCCACCTGCGAGCGCCCATGAAAAAACCTCCTGGCCGGAGGCGCAGGAGGTTGCGGGCGAACGCGATGTGGCGTTCGCCGTCAGGTAAGCAGCAGGTTCGAGGTCGGTACTGCATTCATGGTGACTCCATGCTGCCAGGGGCCGATTGGCGCGTCAAGGGGGTGCCCCCGGTACCGTGGGCGCCGTGCACCGCCGCCGTAACCTTCTCATCGGTCTGCTGCTCGCCCTCGTCGTGGCGGGCGGTATCGCCGCCATCGTCCAGAGCCTGCGGGCGACCACCGCGCCGAACGCGACGCCGGACGGCCCTCTGCCCATGTCCGGGAGCCTCGACACCTGGCCGAGCGTGCCGCGCGCGCCCGGCGCCGGCGCCGCCTGAGGCACGCCGGGGCACCTCAGCCGAGGAGGTCGTCCACCGCGGTCCAGCCGCCGGCCGTGGCCGAGCCGATCCGGTGGGTGGCGAGTGCCAAGGCGGCCTCGCAGCCGTCCTCGGGGACGCAGGCGATCGACGCAGCGGCGAGGAGCTCGAGATCGTTCTCCCCATCCCCGACGGCCAGCACCGCCTCGGGGTCGAGGCCGTGGGCGGCGCAGTAGGCGAGCACGCCGGTCCACTTGCTCACGCCGAGGGGCCGGACCGAGAGGCTGTGGCCCCCGAACACGCCGTCGGGGGTGATCGACGCCTGGGCGAAGCCGCCCACCGCGTGGAGCACCGGGGCGAGCAGGGCCCGCTCGACCCCGCAGACCGAGAAGGTGAACACGGGCAGCGAGCGGGCGGCACCCACCAGCTCGCAGCACCGCGTCCGCTCGACGTTGAAGGCCATGTGCTCGGGATGCGTCGAGGGGTGCTCACCGAGGACGAAGTCCTGCGTCGGGTGATCGATGTTGAGGCACGGCTCGAGCCCGGCGTCGACGAAGGCGGCGAGAACCCGCTCTGCCGACCGTGCATCGAAGAGATGGCGGACGAAGTCCGTCCCTGACAGGAAATCGCGCCCGAGGGAGCCGTCGAACAGCACGGCCGGCAGCAGGACCTCGTTGTCGGCCATGGCGGAAAAGGCGCTCGCCGGGCGCCGGGCGGTGGCCGCGAGCACGGGCACCCCCCTCGCCCTGACGCGCTCGATCGCAGCAGGGACCGAGGGGTGGATGCGGCCCGCAACGTCCCACAGCGACCCGTCGAGGTCGGTGACCACCAGCCCGATGGGCGGCGCCCCTCCTGTGGCACCCCCGTCCCGCGGGTGCACCGGTCCCTCGAGCCCGCTCAGAGCTCGATGCGGTGCAGGTCCAAGATGCCGTCGACCTGTCGAAGGTTGGTGAGCACCTGGTCGGGGGCGGCGGCGTCGGTGGTGATGACCATGAGGGCGGTGTCGCCCTCGCTGCTCGGCCCGACAGCCATCGATGAGATGGAGACGCCGGCGTCGCCGATGGCCGTGCCGACAGCGCCGATCATGCCGGGCCGGTCGTTGTTGCGCACCACCAGCATGTTGGGCGAGGGCGGCACTTCGACCAGGTGGTCGTCGACCATGACCACCCGGGGCTCGACCCGCACGCCGGTACCGGCCAAGGTGCCCGCGCACGAGTGGTCACTCGACCGCAGGGTGATGAGGTTCTTGTAGTCGTGACTCGTGGCCGTCGAGACCTCGCGGATCTCGAGTCCGCGCTCGGCGGCGACCTGCGGGGCGTTCACGTAGGAGACCGGGCCCTCGCTCGACTTGGCGAGCAGTCCCTTCAGGGCGGACAACGTAAGGATTCCGGTGCTGGCCGACGCCAGCTCACCCTGGAACTCGATCTCGAGGCGGTCCGGCGCACCGTCGTGGAGCCCCGAGAAGAAGCGGCCCAGTTGCTCGGCGAGCCCCATGTACGGCCGCACCGTCTCGGACACGTCACTCGCCGCCACATTCACCGCGTAGGGGACGAAGTCCCCGGCGAGTGCGAGCAGCACCTGCTCGGCGATGGTCACCCCGGCCTTGTCCTGCGCCTCGGCGGTGGACGCGCCAAGGTGCGGGCTCACGACCACCGAGGAGAGCTCGAAGAGCGGCGACTCGGTGGTCGGCTCCTTCGTGAAGACGTCGAGGCCTGCGCCTTGGACGATGCCGTCTCGGATGGCCTCGGCGAGAGCCTCCTCGTCGACGATGCCGCCGCGGCCGACGTTGATGATCCGAAGGCCGGGCTTCGCCTTGGCCAGGAGGTCACGCCCGAGCATGCCGATCGTCTCGGGGGTCTTGACCGCGTGAATGGTGACGAAGTCCGACTCGGCGATGAGCTCGTCGAGGCTGCGCAGCTCGACACCCATGGCTCGGGCGCGCTCGGGAGAGATGTACGGGTCGAAGGCGATGAGGGTCATGCCGAAGGCGAGGGCCCGCTGGGCGACGAGCGCGCCGATCCGGCCCAGGCCGATGATGCCGAGGGTCTTGCCGTGGAGCTCCACCCCCTCCCACTTCGAGCGCTCCCAGCGCCCGGCCACGAGGGCGGCGTGGGCCTGGGGGATGTTGCGAGCCTGCGCGAGCAGCAGCGCCATGGTCTGCTCGGCTGCAGAGAGGATGTTGGACTGCGGCGCGTTGACCACCATCACGCCGCGCTCGGTGGCGGCGTCGACGTCGACGTTGTCGAGCCCGATGCCGGCCCGGCCCACCACGATGAGGTCGGTCGCCGCCTCGAGCACCTCGGCGGTGACCTGGGTGGCGGAGCGGATGATGAGGGCGGCGGCCCCGGGGATGGTGGCCACCAGCTCCTCGGGGCTGAGCCCCTCTTGGACGTCAACCTCGTGGCCGGCGGCGGCCAGCTCATCGAGGCCGCTCTGGGCGATCTTCTCGGTCACCAGTACTCGTGCCACTGCGGCTCCTTGCTCGTCGGATCGTTGAGACTGCTATGCGCACCTCGAGCGGGGTCCCCAAGGGGCCGCGGTGCGATGGTGGTTCAGGCGCCCTCGCCGAAGAGCGCGCCCAGGCGGGTCAGCCCCTCCTCGAGGTCGTCGTCACCGAGCGCGTAGGACATGCGGAAGTAGCCCGGCGCGCCGAACGCCTCGCCGGGCACGACAGCCACCTTCGCCTCTTCGATGCACAAGGTTGCGAGCTCGGCGCTCGTCGTCGGGCGATGGCCGCGGATGGTCCGGCCCAGCACGCCCTTCACCGACGGGAAGGCGTAGAAGGCGCCCTCCGGCTCGATGCACGTCACACCGTCGATCTCGTTCAGCAGCTTTACGATGGTGCGCCGTCGCCGGTCGAACGCCTCGCGCATGCGGGTCACCGCAGAGAGGTCGCCGGTCAGCGCGGCGATGGCCGCGCGCTGGGACACGTTGGCCACGTTGGAGGTCTCGTGGCTCTGGATGTTCGTGGCGGCCGCGATCATGTCGGTCGGCCCGAGCAGCCACCCGACCCGCCAACCGGTCATGGCGTACGTCTTGGCCACCCCGTTGGCGACGAGGCACCGGTCGGCGAGCTCGGGGACCACCACAGGCAGGGAGAAGTTCTCGGCGCCGCCGTAGACGAGATGCTCGTAGATCTCGTCGGTGAGCACCCACAGGCCGTGGCCGGCCGCCCAGTGACCGATGGCCTCGATCTCGTCGTGGCTGTACACCGCCCCGGTCGGGTTCGACGGCGACACGAACAGCAGCACCTTGGTGCGCTCGGTCCGCTTCGCCTCGAGGTCGGCCACGGTGGCCTTGAAGCCGGTCGACTCGTCGGTGTCGACGATGACCGGCACCCCGCCGGCCAGGGCGATCGCCTCGGGATACGTCGTCCAGTACGGGGCCGGGACGAGGACCTCGTCACCGGGGTCACACAACACGGCGAAGGCGTTGGCCACCGCCTGCTTGCCCCCGTTGGTCACGAGGACCTGGTTGGCCGTGACGCCGTAGCCGGTGTCGCGCTGGGTCTTGGCCACGATGGCCTCTCGCAGCTCGGGCAGGCCACCGGTCGGGCTGTAGCGGTGGTTCTTCGGCTCGAGGCAGGCCGCCGCCGCCGCCTCGCAGATCTCGGTGGGGGTCGGGAAGTCGGGTTCACCGGCACCGAAGCCGATCACCTGCTCGCCAGCCGCCTGGAGGGCCTTGGCCTTGGCGTCGACCGCCAAGGTGGCCGACGGGGAGACCGCGCTGGCCCGCCGCGACACGCTGGATCCGGTGGCGTTTTCTGAAGTCGACGTCACGGGTGCCATGATTCCATACGTGACAGACCCCCTCGACATCAAGATCCCCTCCGAGCTGCTCCCGGGCGACGGGCGCTTCGGTTGCGGGCCCTCCAAGGTGCGTCGGGAGCAGGTTTCGGCCCTCGCTGCCGCCGCTCCGCACTACCTCGGCACGAGCCACCGCCAAAAAACGGTCAAGTCCGAGGTCGGGCGCCTCCGCGCCGGCCTGAGCGAGCTGTTCTCCCTGCCCGAAGGCTATGAAGTCGTCCTCGGCAACGGCGGCACCACGTGCTTTTGGGACGCGGCGACCTTCGGGCTGATCGAGCACAAGAGCCAGCACCTGTCCTTCGGCGAGTTCTCCTCCAAGTTCGCCTCGTGCGCCAAGGCCGCCCCGCATCTGGAGGACCCCGACGTGCTGACCTCCGATGTCGGCACCCACCCCTTGCCCGTCGCCGACGAGTCGATCGACCTGTACGCCCTCACCCACAACGAGACCTCGACCGGCGTGGCCATGGAGATCGGTCGGCCCGATGGTGCCGCACTCCCCACCGACGGCGGCGGCCTGGTGGCGGTCGACGCCACCTCGGGAGCGGGAGGCCTGCGGGTCGACCCCGCCGAGTTCGACGCCTACTACCTGGCCCCGCAGAAGTGCTTCGCCTCCGACGGCGGCCTCTGGGTGGCGCTCCTCTCTCCCGCCGCCACCGAGCGCATCGAGCGCATCTCGGCGTCGGGCCGCTGGGTGCCCGCCTTCTTGGACCTCAAGATCGCCCTCGACAATTCCCGGCTCGACCAGACGTACAACACGCCCGCACTCGCCACCATCTTCCTGTTCGCCGAGCAGCTCGACTGGCTGAACGGCGGCGGCGGTCTCGAGTGGGCGGCGAGCCGCTGCGACCGCTCGGCCGAGATCCTCTATACGTGGGCCGAGCGCTCGGACTTCGCCCAGCCCTTCGTGGCGAAGCCGTCGGACCGCAGCCACGTGGTCGGGACCATCGACTTCGTGGACGAGATCGACGCCTCGGCGGTCGCCAAGGTGCTGCGGTCCAATGGCATCGTCGACACCGAGCCCTACCGCAAGCTCGGCCGCAACCAGCTGCGCATCGCCATGTTCCCGGCCATCGAGCCCGACGACATCGCCGCCCTCTGCGGCGCCATCAACTACGTGGTGGGCGCACTGGCCTGAGCGGGCTCAACCGCCCGTGGCGCCGGTGCTGAGGTCATAGAGGGTGGTGCCCCCGACGGTGTGGGCGGTGAAGGTCGCCTCCACCCATGAGGTGATCTGCGAGGAGTCGCTGCTCGTCGCCGACGCGCCGCCTCCGAACCCACCGCCTCCGAACCCACCGCCCGAGGCGATGAAGTAGTGGATCGTGCCCTGCGCCACCAGTGCCTTGAACTGGGCCAACGTCGGGGTGGGATCGGTGCCGTTGAACCCACCGATGGCCATCACCGGGTCGCCGCTGGCGAGCTGGTAGCCGGCCGCCGAGTTCGACCCGACTGCGGCGGCCACCCATTTGTACTTGGATGCACCCGCCTGAAGGGCATCCGTGGTGGCCGCACTCGGGGTCCCGGCATTGAGGAGTCCGCCGGCTGCTCCCCCGCCGCCGAAGCCTCCGGGTCGGCCGCCACCGCCGAAGCCCCCGGCGCGGCCCGTGCCACCGAAACCCCCGGCGGGCGGGGTGAAGCCGGCCGGCGGACCACCGGTGGGGGTCCCACCGCCGAAGCGGCCGATGCCGAGGGGTGCCCCACCCCCGAAGCCTGCGAACCCGCCGGGCCCGCCGCCGCCGGCGACGGCCGGCCCGGCCGAGGGGATCGCCCCGGACTCAGGAGACGACGCCGTGTCGAGCGCATAGGCGGCCGGGGCGGCCAGGCCGACCACGATCGCCGCCGCACCCAGGCCGGTGGCCCACCAGCGGCCCCTGCGCATTAGGAACACGAGGCCGACTGCGGTGAGCGCGCCGAGCACCACGATGGCCCACTTGAGGGCCGGGTACCACGTCGGCGACCGGTCCAAGAGCACGTAGGCCCACACCGCGGTCACCATGAGCGTGACCGCCATCGCCAGGCGGGCGAAGAGCGTGGCGCGCCGGGCGAAGAGCACGGTCGCCCCGATGCCCACGAGGCCACCGATGGCCGGGGCGAGGGCGACGCTGTAATAGGGGTGGATGATCCCCGAGGCCAGGCTGAACACGAGCCCGGTGAGCAACAGCCAGCCGCCGAAGAGCAGGACCATGGCACGGATGCGGTCCGTGCGGCGAGTGCGGCGCCCGATCCACAGCACGGCCACCGCCAGCAGCAGCGCTGCGGGGATCAGCCAGGAGATCTGGCTGCCGAACTCGCTGTTGAACATGCGCAGCAGCCCGGTGGGCCCCCAGCGCGACCCGGCAACGGCGCCGCCGCCGACGCTGCCCGTCTCGTTGCCACTCAGCCGGCCGAAGCCGTTGTAGCCGAAGACGACGTTCAAGAAGCTGTTGTCGGTCGAACCGCCGATGTAGGGGCGGTCGGCCGCCGGCGTGAGCTGCACGATCGCCACCCACCAGCCGGCCGCAACAAGCAGCGACACGCCGCCAACCGCAAGCTGCACGAGGCGCCGGCGCAACCGTGTGTCGGCGCAGAGCAGGTACACCCCGCCGAGCACGGGGGCGAGGATCAGCGCCTGGAGTTCCTTGGTCAGAAAGCCCAACCCCAGGGCGGCGCCGGCGAGGACCACCCACCTGCTCGACCCGCCCTCGATGGCCCGGACGGTGGCGTAGGCGGCCACGATGGTGAGGAGCACCAACAGGGCGTCGGGGTTGTTGAACCGGAACATCAGCACAGCGACGGGGGTGAGGGCGAGCACGAGTCCGGCCAAGAGGCCGGCGGCTGGTGTCGCCCATCTGCGCACCGTCACATAGAGCAGTCCGACCGAGGCCACGCCCTCGAGCGCCTGGGGCACGAGGAGGCTCCACGAGTTGACGCCGAAGACCCGGGCGGAGAGCTCCATCACCCACAGCGAGGCCGGCGGCTTGTCGACGGTGATGAAGTTCGAAGCATCCGAGGAGCCGAAGAAGAAGGCCTTCCAGCTCTTGGTGCCCGCCTGGACGGCGGCCGCATAGAAGGAGTTGGCCCATCCCGAGGCGCCGAGGCCGATGATGTAGAGCGCGGCGGTGCCGACCAGCAGGGCCAGGAGCGTGGGGCGGACCCAGGCCGGGTCGGCGGGCCGACCTCGCACGAAGCGCCGCACGATGCCGTCGGTGCCGGCGGAGGTCGCTGGCTGGTTTTCGAAGGAGGGCTCGCCGAGCGGTGCGGGGGGGCGGCCACCTGTTGCGATGAGCGTCATGGCGCCACTTTCCCGTGCAGGGCTGTGAGCGAACTGTGAGGCGTCGCAGAACGGGCTAAGAGTTGTCCCCGGTGCCCTGTGGGCTCCGGTCAGCCGCCCGAGGCGTCCTGGACCCTGGTCTTACCCGCCGTGATGAAGGGCATCATCTGGCGCAGCTCGGCGCCGACTTCCTCGATCTGGTGGGCCTTGCCCTCCTCTTGGAGCTGGTGGAACCGGGGGCGCCCGGCGCGGTTCTCGGCGATCCACTCCTCGGCGAAGCTGCCGTCTTGGATCTCGCCCAGGATGCGGCGCATCTCCTCGCGCACAGCTTCGTTGATCACCCGGGGCCCGCGGGTCAAGTCGCCGTACTCAGCCGTGTCCGAGATCGAGTAGCGCATGCCCGCAATGCCCTGCTCGTACATCAGGTCGACGATGAGCTTGAGCTCGTGGAGACATTCGAAGTAGGCGGACTCGGGCTGGTAGCCGGCGTCGACGAGCGTCTCGAACCCAGCGGTGACGAGGGCCGTCACCCCGCCGCAGAGCACGACCTGCTCGCCGAAGAGGTCGGTCTCGGTCTCCTCGTCGAAGGTGGTGTCGAGGACGCCGGCGCGCGTCGCCCCGGTGGCGTGGGCGTAGGAGAGTGCGAGCGCGTGCGCCTTGCCCGTGGCGTCCTGGGCGACGGCGATCAGGCTCGGCACCCCACCACCCTCGGTGTAGGTGCGCCGGACCAGGTGGCCCGGGCTCTTCGGCGCGACCATGGCCACATCGACGCCCGCCGGGGGCACGATCTGGCCGTAGCGGATGTTGAAGCCGTGGGCGAACATCAGGCAGTCGCCCTCGTTCAGGTTCGGTGCGACCGAGGCGTCGTAGATCGCCTTCTGCTCGGTGTCGGGCAGCAGGATCATGATCACGTCGGCCTCGGCGGCCGCCTCGTCGATGGTCATGACCTTGAGGCCGGCCTCCTCGGCCTTCTTCCAAGAGGACGACTCGGGCCGCAGCCCGACCCGCACGTCGACGCCCGACTCGGAGAGGTTGAGGGCGTGGGCGTGGCCCTGGGACCCGTAGCCCAAGATGGCGACCTTGCGGGCTGCGATCAGGCTCGGGTCGGCGTCGGCTTCGTAGTACAAGGTGGCCATGGGGTCCTCTCGGTTCGGTCGTGATGAATCAGGCGGGCAGGCCGGCAGGCGCGCCGGTCGGACGGTCCAGCTTAGGCAACGCCACGCGACCCGAGCGTTGGAGCTCGACGAGCTCGTAGTCCTCGAGCAGGCGCTCGAAGTCATCGAGCTTCTCGGGGCGTCCGGCCAGCATCACGGTGAGGCGCGCCAGTCCCACGTTGACCACCTGGGCCCCGAACACACCGACCAGCTCGATCACCTGTGACCGCTCAGCCGGGCCGACCGCGACGGTCGCCAGGAGCAGTTCGCGCTCGACCGCCTCGTGGGGGGCGAGCTGGGAGATCGTGACCACGTTGATCAGCTTGTCCAGCTGGTTCACGATCTGCTCGAGCGGGGCGGACTCGACATCGACCACCATGGTGATGCGGCTGAAGCGCTCATCGTCCGTGGGTGCCACGGTCAGGGAGAAGATGTTGAACCCGCGCCGGGAGAACAGCCCGGCGACGCGGGCCAAGACACCGGCCTTGTTCTCGACGAGCACGCTCAAGATGTGGTGGCGCACCGGCTCGGGTGACGCAACGTGCAGCTCGGTGATGCTCATCGGGGGCGGTCCTCCTGGCTCGGGTGCACAACGATGCCGTCGTTCGAGGCGCCGGCCGGCACCATCGGGAACACCTTCTCGAAGGCATCGGTGCGAAAGTCGATCACGACCGGGCGGTCGTCGATGGCGTTGGCCTTCTCAACGGCCGGCGCAACCTCTTCGGGCGACTCGCAGCGGAGCCCGACGCAGCCCATGGCTTCGGCCCACTTCACGTAGTCGGGCAGGTCCGGTGAAAGGTAGACCTCCGAGTAGCGCTCCTCGTAGAACATCTCCTGCCACTGGCGCACCATCCCGAGGTACGCGTTGTTGAGGATGGCGACCTTGACCGGGATCTGCTCGGCTGAGGCGGTCACGAGCTCCTGGGCGGTCATCTGAAAGCAGCCGTCACCGTCGATCGCCCACACGGTGCGGTCCGGGCGGCCCACCTTGGCGCCGATGGCGGCGGGCACCGAGAAGCCCATCGTCCCGGCCCCGCCGGAGTTGATCCACGTGCGGGGGTAGTCGTAGCGCCAGTACTGCGACGCCCACATCTGGTGCTGTCCCACGCCCGAAGCAACGACCGTGTCGACCGGCGAGAGGTCCCGCAGGGTCTCGACGACCATCTGGGGCTTGATGGCCCCGCCGTCGGACTGCTCGTAGTGATAAGGAAAGTCCTCCTGCCACCGGTGGATCCGCCCCCACCACGGTGCGAGGTCGGGCCGGGCAGAGGCAGCGGATCCGGCCGGCGAGTTCCCGTTGGACCCGCTGGCCCCGCGTCCGCCGAGGCCGAGGCCGTCGAGGGCTTCGAGCATCGCCTCGATGACCAGCCGGCAGTCGCCCGCCACGCCGACGTCGGGGCGGCGCACCTTGCCGAGCTCGGCAGGGTCGATGTCGACGTGGATCACCTTGGCTTCGGGGGCGAAGGCGTCGACGCGACCGGTGACCCGGTCGTCGAAACGGCTGCCGAGGGCGATGAGCAGGTCGGAGCGCTGCATGGCGGTGACCGCCGTGTAGTTGCCGTGCATCCCCGGCATACCGAGGCACAGCGGGTGCGAGTCGGGGAACGCACCGCGCGCCATGAGGGTGGTCACGACCGGGATGCCGGTGCGCTCGGCGAGCTCGAGCAGCGCGTCGTAGGCCTGTGCCTTCAAGATGCCACCACCGGCGTAGATGACAGGGCGCTCGGCGGTGAGCAACAGCTCGGCCGCCCGGCGGATGAGGGCCGGGTCCCCGACCGTCACCGGGTTGTAGCCGGGGAGGTCGAGGTCGGCGATGCTCTCGGGCCAGTACCACTCCATCGACCCCTGCGAGACGTCCTTGGGCACGTCGATGAGGACGGGGCCTGGGCGCCCGGTCGTGGCCACGTGGAATGCCGCGGCGACGGTACGGGGCAGGTCGGCAGGATCGGTCACCAGCCAGTTGTGCTTTGTGATGCCCATCGTCACGCCGGTGATGTCGCACTCCTGGAAGGCGTCGCTCCCGATGGAGCTGGTCGCCACCTGGCCGGAGATCACTACGAGCGGCGTCGAATCCATATAGGCGTTGGCCAGCGGCGTCACGATGTTGGTCGCGCCGGGCCCACTCGTCACGATGGCCACCCCCGGCCGACCGGTGGCCAGGGCGTAGCCCTCGGCCATGTGGCCCGCACCCTGCTCGTGGCGCACGAGGATGTGGCGGATCGACGAGTCGATGATCGGGTCGTAGACGGGCAGAATGGCCCCGCCGGGCAGACCGAACATCACTTCGGTGCCTTGCATCTCGAGGCTCTTGATGAGGGCCTGTGCGCCGGTGAGTCGCATATGGGCTTCCTTGCTCTTCGGTTGAACTGGGGTCTTCGGTTGAGCTCTTCGGTTGAACTGGGCTTCACTGCATTGGCTTGGTTGAACGTGGCACTTTGCTCGCTCCCGGCCCAGTGCTTGCGCAGTGGCCGAGAATTGAAACGACCTCCCGTCGGGGAGGTCGGACAGCACGCAACGAGAGGGGGTTGCGTGCTAGTTCAGGGGTACCAGGATCTCGCGGCGGCTGGTCATAGCCCGCATATTCTGCCACGTGGGCTCGGGAACAACAACCCCACCCGCTCAACGTCGCTCACGGGACGAAGGCACACCCGTCCCACGTGCCACGAGGGCTGCGCCGACGGCGGCCGGTCATCTCGAGGGCGAGTTCGTCCGGTCCGCGCCCCACGCTCGGCCCGACCGCCACCCTGATCCGGCCCGCCGTGAACGTGCGGTACGCGGCCGCACCTCTCGGCGGCGACATCGTGACCTCGACCACGCGCAGCCCGCCCGAACAGCAGCCATGGGTGGCCAGGTCCACGTAGGCAACCCCACCTCGGATGGCGACGAAGCTGTCGAACTCCTCCGTCGTTGCGACCCTCACGCGGGGTCCTCGGACGGCTCGCTCCAATGGAGTGCACGGTGCTCGCTGCCCTCCACCACGACGAACCCGACCTCACAGATGTCGACGGCGAAGAGATGGAAGTCACCCTCGGGGCGCCAGCCGATATGGGCGAAGAGTGCCTCGCAGTAGCGCTCCCGGGTCGGGGCGTCCGCCACGCGGGCGGCGGTCCCGTAGAGCTTCACGTCGCCCTCGATCCCGTCGGCGCGTGTCACCACTGACTGGATGCTCACTTTCGGGTCCCGGAGCAAGTCGAGCGCCTTGTACGACTGCCAGATCATCCCGAGGTAGAGCACGCCGTCCACCTCGAGGGGCTCGACGGGGCTCAACCGTGCCCACCCGTTGGCCCGCCGTGTCCCCACCATCACGAGGCCGGGGCCGAGGAGGCGCTCGGCGCCGATCGCAGCGAGCTCGGGGTCCGCGGCGCGAAGGTCCGCCCACGAGGCCATTCAGAGCCCCCTCATCGAGGTGGCCCCACGGCGCCGTGACCCCGAAGCGACCACACCGCCGTCGTCCCGACCATGGACGGCGCTCGCCCGAGCACCACGGTGAGCAGCTGGACGGCCGAGGCGGGACGGGCTCCCTCGTGCGCCACCACCACGGTCCGAACATCCCACGCGGCGAGTTGGGCTCGGATGATTGTGAGCCCGTGGGTCCCTAGTTTGGGCAGCGGAACGCCGAGCCAGCACTCCTCGAGCAGCGCCTCGAGCAATGTGTCCGGTTTGGCGAAGGAGGCTGAACCGTCGGGCTGCGCGACGATCACGTAGCCGCCCGGCATGCGAAACGACATCGCCGCCTCGGCCTGCCACAGCATGGCCTGGTCGTGGTCCTGGAACGCCTCGGGATAGGCGAGGACCACGCTCCCCGCGGCGATGGACGCGCGTGGCGGGTCGAAGACCGCTGGCACGCTGACCGAGCTGGTCCGAAACGGAAAGGCCGGCACGAGCGGCAGCAGGCACAAGCCGACGACCCCGAGGACCAGGAGATCCGTGCGGGTTCCCGGCCGGCGGGATCCGAGCAGGCCGAGGTGGGCCCGGTCGGCACCCACGGCGAGTACGAGCGCGGCGAAGAGATCGACGAAGACGTCGTAGCGGGCGGGCACGGCCTCGGCAAAGACCGTCCAGTGCGCGAGGAGCGCGTAGGGCAGCGGGATGGCGGTTCGCGTCCCGCCGATCGCCAAGTGCACACCGAGCGAGAGCACGAACGCGCATACCGCCATGGCGACGGCGAAGCGGATGACCGGCTCGCGCCACAGTTTGATGGCGACGAGTGCCAGGGCGATCAGGAGGAGGATCCCGAGAGCGCCACCGTTCTCGTAGAGATCGCCGCCAACGAGCGTGGCGCCGACGGAGCCGGTGTGGAAGAGCTGCAGTGGCGTGGTGGCGACGGGGCTGACCAGGTCGTTCGAGAGCCGGCCCAGGCCGGCCTGGATGGGGCCCTTCGTGTGGCCCTCTCCGGTGAGGGCGATGGTCGCCGGGTAGGCGACGACGACGGCGAAGACGCCGAATCCGATCGCCAGGCCGCTCGCCACGTGGCGGGCCCGACGCGCCACCTCGTGCGGCCGGGCCACCACCAGGAACAGCAGGCCGATCGCGGCGACCACCGCTGTGTCGACCAGCATCTCGACCGAGGTGAAGAACTGTGCGACGCCGAGCGCGCCCAGCACCGCGCCGACGCCGAAGGGGTTCCACCGCTGGCGGACCACCAGTTCGTCGAGTGCTGCGAGGAGCAGGGGGATCACTGCGACGAAGGCGAGGTTCAGGTGGCCCTGGGTCTGGGCGACCATGTACGGAGAGAAGCCGAACAGCAGCCCTCCGACATAGGCGGCGGGCAGCCATGACACCCAGCGCCTGAGGACCACCGTCGCCGCCGTCGCCGAGGTGGCGAAGGCGAGCACCACTGCCACGTTGAAGCTGGCGACGGGCCCGGCGGCCAGGGTGACCGGCGCCAGCAGCGCGCCCGGCAGGAGGAGACTCGGGTTGTCGAGCAGGTTGACCGGTCGCGGCACGTTGAGCAGGTGGGTGATGAGCGGTGAGTGGCCGGCCAGCAGTGCCCTCGGGGTGACGGCGAGGAACCAGGCCTCCTGGATGGGGTCCTGCCCGTTGCCGGTCGGCAGGACGTGGGTGACCCCGTCGAGGAGCGCCCGCAGGTCGGCGACCATCCCGAGCGCCACGAACGAGCCAACGACGGCTGCCCAGGCGAGGACGGGTCGCCACCGCTCTCTCCGGGCGGGCGTGACACTGGTCTCCGCCGGTGCGGCGGGGGGAACCGGCGTAATCGTGGCGGTCATCGGCCGGCCGGCCCGCCCCTACGGCTCGGTGACGGCGCCGCGCTCGGCCCCCGTCACCAATCGGGCGTACTTGGCGAGCACCCCCGTGGTGTAGCGGGGCTCGAACTCCTTCAACGCACCGGCGCGCCGGGCCAGCTCCGCCGCATCGACCTCGAGGTCGATGCGGTGCTGGTCCACGTCGATGACGATGCGGTCCCCATCAGCCACGAGGGCGATGGGGCCGCCGTCGACCGCCTCGGGGGCGACGTGGCCGATGCAGAACCCGTGGGTCCCCCCGCTGAACCGGCCGTCGGTGACGAGCGCGCAGTCCCCCCCGCGCCCGACGCCCTTCATGGCGCCGGTCACCGCCAGCATCTCGCGCATGCCGGGGCCGCCCTTCGGGCCCTCGTAGCGGATCACCACCACGGTGCCCGGCTCGATGCCGTCGGCCAGGATGACCTCCATGGCGGCCGGTTCGCCGTCGAAGACCCGTGCGGTGCCCTCGAAGTACGGGGTGTCGATGCCGGCCACCTTGACCACCGAGCCCTTGGGGGCGAGCGAACCGGTCAGTATGGCGATGCCGCCACGCTCGTGGATGGGGTTTCGAAGCGCATGCACGACGGTGCCGTCGGGCGGCGGCGGCGCCAGGGCGGCCAGGTTCTCGGCCATCGTCTTGCCGGTCACGGTCAGGCAGTCCCCGTGGAGGAGGCCCGCCTCGAGCAGCTCGGCGAGGACCACGGGCACCCCGCCGATGCGGTCGACGTCAACCATGTGGAACTTGCCGTGGGGTTTCGTGTCGGCGAGGTGCGGCACCCGCTCGGCAATGCGGTTGAAGTCGTCGAGCTCGAGCTCCACGCGCGCCTCGTGGGCGATGGCGAGCAGGTGCAGCACGGCGTTCGTCGAGCCCCCGAGGGCCATGACCACGGCAATGGCGTTCTCGAAGGCCTGTTTGGTCATGATCTGGCGCGGACGGATCCCCTCACGCAAGAGGTCGATCACCACGCGGCCCGACTCGTAGGCGAAGTCGTCGCGGCGGCGGTCGACGGCCGGCGCCGAGGAGCTGCCCGGAAGGGACATGCCGAGGGCTTCGGCGACCGAGGCCATCGTGTTGGCCGTGAACATGCCCGCGCACGAGCCTTCGGTCGGGCAGGCGTTGTGCTCGATGAGGGAGAGCTCCTCGTCGCTCAGGGCGTCGACGGCGTGGGCCCCGACCGCTTCGAAGACACTGACGACGTCGAGGGCACGGTCGCGCAGACGGCCCGGCAGGATGCTGCCGCCGTAGAGGAAGACGCTCGGCAGGTTGAGGCGGGCCGCCGCCATGAGCATCCCCGGAAGGGACTTGTCGCAGCCGGCGAAGGTCACGAGGGCGTCGAAGCGCTCGGCATGCATGACGGTCTCGACCGAGTCCGCAATGACCTCGCGGCTGACCAACGATGCGCGCATCCCCTCGTGGCCCATCGAGATGCCGTCGGACACGGCGATGGTGACGAACTCGAACGGGAAGCCCCCCGCGTCGCGCACGCCCTGCTTGGCCCGTTTGGCCAGCCGGTCGAGCGGCAAGTTGCACGGCGTCACCTCGTTCCACGAGGAGGCGACCCCGATTTGGGGCTTGTCCCAGTCGTCGTCGGTCATCCCGACGGCGCGCAGCATGGCCCGTGCCGGCGCCTTCGCCGGGCCGTCGGTCACCTCGAAGCTGCGCGGCTTCATGCCGGGCCGCTCGCCGGGGCCCGCGTGCTCAGCGTTGTTGGACGTCATGGCCAGAGCATACGGCCCGCTCCCGGGGCTTCCGGAGACGGGCGGCTCGCGCCGATCAGGGGGCGGCGAGGCGGGCCAGCTCTGCGGTGACGGCCTTGCCGTTGGCGTTGCCACCGGTGGCCTTCATGACCGCGCCCACGAAGAAGCCGGTCATCTTCTTGTCGCCCTCGACGAAGCGGGCCCACTCGTCGGGGTGGGCGGCGACGATGTCGGCGACGGTGGCGGCGAGCGAGCCCGACGACAGCGACTCGAAGCCCAGCTCGGCGGCGATCCCACCCGGGTCGCCGCCGCCGCGCTCGAGGAGCACGGCGAGGACCGCCTTGGTCTGGGTCGCCGAGAGCGTGCCGTTCGCCTCCAGGCCGAGCAGCGTGGCGAAGGAGGTGCGTTCGAGCCGCAGAGCGGCGTCGGTGTCGGTCGCCACCTCATTGGCCGTGCGGGCGAGGGCGAGCGTGGCGGGGACCCCGGCATCGGTGGCGCTGCGCAGGAGCGGGTCGAGCCCAAGGTCCACGACGGCCAGGATCTGGTCGCGCTGGGCAGGGGTCGGGCCCCCGTCGAAGAGAGCGGCGAGCGCCAAGCGCCGCTCGGCGGGCAGCGGCCCGATGCCCGCTGCCACCCGCTCGATCCACTCGGCCCCGGGCGCGAGGGGGACCAGGTCGGGCTCGGGGAAGTAGCGGTAGTCGTTCGCCTCTTCCTTGGACCGCATGGTCGAGGTGCGCCCGGCCTCCTCGTCCCAGTGGCGGGTCTCCTGGTCGATGGTGCCGCCGGCGTCGAGCAGGGCGACCTGGCGGTCGGCCTCGTACTCGATGGCCCGGGTGAGCGAGCGGAGCGAGTTCAGATTCTTGATCTCACACCTCGTGCCCATCACCTCGTTGCCCGCCGGGCGAACCGAGACGTTGGCGTCGACGCGCATCGAGCCCTCCTCCATCCGGCCGTCGGAGGCCCCGGTCGCCACCAGCACGGCGCGCAGCTCGGCCACGTAGGCCCGTGCCTGGGCGGCGGTGCGGATTTCGGGCTCGCTCACGATCTCGACGAGCGGGACGCCGGCGCGGTTGTAGTCGACCAGTGAGTGGTCCGCGGCGTGGATGCGGCCGCCCTCGCCGACGTGCAGCGTCTTGCCGGTGTCCTCTTCCAAGTGGGCGCGGGTGATGCCGACCACCGAGCCGTCGGGCAGCTCGAGTCGACCGCCCGTGTTGATCGGCTCGTCGTACTGGCTGATCTGGTAGTCCTTGGGCTGGTCCGGATAGAAGTAGTTCTTCCGGTGGAAGCTCGAGGGGCGGATCTCGCACCCGAGGGCCGTGCCGATCGCCATGGCCCGCTCGACCGCCCCGGTGTTCAGGACAGGGAGCGAGCCGGGCAGGCCGAGGCACACGGGGCAGACGTTGGTGTTGGGCTCGTCGCCGAAGGCGTTGCGGCAGCCGCAGAACAGCTTGGTGGCGGTCAGGAGCTCGCAGTGCACCTCGAGGCCGATCACCATCTCCCAGTCGTCGCCCAGGGTCGTGCTCATGGGACGGTCTCCTCCTGCGGTGTGGCCACCTCGAGGGCGGCGGCGACGGCGAAGAGCAGCGGCTCGGCGAGGGCGGGGGCGAGCACCTGGACCCCGACCGGGAGGCCGTCGTCGCCGGTGCCGAAGGGCACGCTGATGGCCGGGTGCCCGGCCAGGTTCGACGGGATGGTGAACAGGTCCGAGAGGTACATGGCGAGTGGGTCGTCGGCCTTGGACCCGATGGCGAACGCCGTCGTCGGCGCGGTGGCCCCGAGCAGGACGTCGTGGTCGGCGTAGGCCCGAGCGAACGCCTCGACCACGAGCGTGCGGACCCGCTGGGCCTGGCCGTAGTAGGCGTCGTAGTAGCCGGCCGACAGCGCGTAGGTCCCGAGCATGATGCGCCGCTTGACCTCGGCGCCGAAGCCCGCCGTGCGCGTGGCCCGGTTCATGGCCGCCGCGTCCGGGGCATCAACCCGCAGCCCGTAGCGGACCCCGTCGTAGCGGGCCAGGTTGGAGGACGCCTCGGCGGGGGCGAGCAGGTAGTAGGCCGACAGGCCGTAGTCGAACTCGGGGATCGAGACCTCCTCGACCCGCGCCCCGGCCACGGCCAGGGCCTCGGCGGCCTCGTGGACCCGGGCAGCCACGTCGGGAGCGGCGCCGGTGAGCAGCTGGGCGCACAGGCCGACGCGCAGTCCGTCGACGCCCTCACCGAGCCTCGACCGGGCGGCGGGGGCGGGCCCGTCGAGCGACGTGCTGTCGGCGGGGTCGTGGCCGCCGATGACCTCGAGGAGCAGCGCAGCGTCGGCCACGGTGGTGGCGAAGGGCCCGATCTGGTCGAGGGAGCTGGCGAAGGCGACGAGGCCGTAGCGCGAGACCGCGCCGTACGTGGGCTTCATGCCGACCACGCCGCAGAAGGCGGCCGGCTGGCGGATGGACCCCCCGGTGTCCGAGCCGAGCCCGAGCGGGGCGAAGCCCGCCGCCACCGCCGCCGCCGAGCCCCCCGAGGAGCCGCCGGGGACCTTGGCGGTGTCGTGCGGGTTGCGCGTCGGGCCGCTCGAGGAGTTCTCGGTCGAGGACCCCATGGCGAACTCGTCCATGTTGGTCTTGCCGATGATGACCGCGCCGGCGTCGGCGAGGCGGCGCACCACCGTGGCGTCGTAGGGCGGACGCCAGCCCTCGAGGATCTTGGACGAGCAGGTGGTGGCCAGCCCGAGGGTGCAGAGGTTGTCCTTCAGGGCCACCGGCACCCCAGCGAGCGGGCCGACCGGCTCGCCGGCGGCGACGGACCGGTCGATGGCGGCAGCCCGTTCCCTGGCTTCGTCGCCGAGAACGCTGACGAAGGCGTGGAGGTCGGGCTCCCTCGACTCGATGACGGCGAGGTGCGCGTCGAGCACCGCTGCGGCCGATTCCTCGCCGGCGGCGACCGCCGACGCGATGTCCGCGGCGGTGCGCCGGGCTGACCTTCCGTCCGCGCTCACGGCTCCTCGCCGACGATGCGCGGCACGCTGAAGCGGTCGTCCTCCACCGAAGGCGCCATGGCCAGCACGATGTCTCGCTCGAGGCTCGGGGCCACGACGTCGTCGCGCAGCACGTTGACGACCGGGAGCGGGTGGGCGGTCGGGCGCACCCCGGTCAGGTCGAGGGCTGCCACGTCGGCCGCGTAATCGAGGACCGACGCGAGCTGGCCGGTGAAGAGCTCGAGCTCGTCCTCGGAAAGGTCGAGCCGGGCGAGGCGCGCCACATGGACTACGTCCGCGCGGCTGAGTGCCGCCGTCGACGGGTGCGCACCGGCCGGCCCGTTCTCCACGGTCATGCCGGGGCCCGGCCCGAGACCGATCGGGCAAAAGCGAGGGCGCGCGACTCGATCTCGTCCTGGTCGTAGTCGAGGGTTGCGACGTGGTAGCTGCGCTCCAGCCAGACGCGCTCGACCGGGCCCGACACGGTGCCCGCCACGAGGTCTCCCGAGCCCGGCTCAACCACGTGGTCCTGGCGGCTCGAGAGCAGCAGCACCGGGCACCCGACCTGGGCCAGGTCGACGGCCACGTCCTCGGCCGCCTCGAACAGCGAGAGGACCGCGGCGAGAGGCAGCTCGGCGTAGGCGAGCTCGACGGTGCCTTCCTTCGCGATGTCCGAGCCGATGCCCGGCGCGAGCTCGGTCCCCGACTCGAGGGTGGCGGTCAGCATGTCGCGCACATCGTCGCCGGGGGGCTCGGCGAGGGGGTTCACGAGCACGATGCCGGCGATCTCGGGGTGGCGCTCGGCCAGCCACAGCGTCAGCGTCCCGCCCATCGACAGGCCCGCCACCACCACGGCCGAGCAGCGGGCGGCCAGTTCCTCGTAGGCCCGCTCGGCCGCAGCCGACCAGTCGGCCCACCTCGTGGTCACCATGTCCTCGATGGAGGTGCCGTGCCCGGGGAGCAGCGGGAGCTCGACGGTGAAGCCGGCGTCGGCCATCGCCTCGGCGAGGGGGCGCATCGATTGGGGGTTGCCGGTGAATCCGTGGAGGACGAGCACGCCCTCGGGGCCGCCGGCGGCAGAGAACGGTTCAGCACCTTCGAGCACGGGAGCAGTCACGTCCGGGCATGCTACCGGCGCGCCAGCGCCCGCTTCGAACCGGGCCGGGTGGGCCGCCGCCGGTGCAGTGGGGCCGACGAGGGGCCCGGGGGCGAGCGCGGGTAGGTTGGCTGCGTCCTGACCCCGCGACGAGTTCCGAGGAGCACCACACCATGGCGTACGCCTTCTTGAGCGATGAGTGGATCGAGCAGGCGCACAAGATCCGCCACGAGTACCGCGGGCGCATGGCGCCAATCCCCCACCCGGTGCGCATGAACCTCATCGTGACCGAGGTGCCTTTCGACGAGGACCGACTCCACGCGCACGTCGACACCAGCACGGGCGAGCTCGAGCTCGACCGTGGGCACCTGGAGAACCCCGACCTGTCGGTGACCGTCGACTACATCACCGCCAAGGCGATCCTGGTCGATGGCAACCCCCAGGCGGCCATGACCGCCTTCATGAACGGCAAGATCCGCCTCGAGGGCGACATGTCCAAGCTGATGGTCTTCCAGGGCGCCCCGACCGACGAGTCGGCCATCGAGTTCGCGCTGCGGGTGCGGGAGATGACCGAATAGAGCGGTCTCGCCCGCCGCTCAGGGCTGTGGCACCGCCGGCGCCCGGCGCGGCACCGAGCGCATGAAGGTGGCGCAGGCCACCCCAACGGCGGCGACGAGCGCTCCGACCCAAAAGGCCCGGTGGAAGGTGCCGAGTAGGGCGGATGCCTCGTGGCCGATGCCGGCGAGGCGCCGGGCACCGGACTCTTGGAGCGTCTGGAGCACCTGGATGCCGGCCACCTCGCCCACCTGGGTGGCCAGGAGCTGGGCGGCGCTCATCACCCCGTAGTCACTGGGGCCGACCTCGTTGCCCATGGCCGAGGACGTGGCCGGGAGGGCGACCCCCATGCCGAGGCCCGAGAGGCACAGGGCAAGGATGATCAACGGCAGCGAGGCGTGCAGGCCGAGCAGGGCGAAGATGACCATCGACAGCGTCACCGATGCGGCGCCGGCCACCGCCGAGACCCGCTCCCCCACCCGCACGGTCAGGTAGCCGGCGATGGGTGAGCTCAGGGCGAACACGAGGGGCCGGGCCGCCGAGAGCAGCCCCACCTGGGCGATCCGGTAGTGGTACACCTCCTCCATCATGAGCGGGAAGAGGAAGAACGCCCCGAAGTAGGCGAACGCCGTCGACATGCGCGCCCCGATCGGGAAGCTGAAGTTGCGCCGCTTGAAGTAGAAGGGCGGGATGAGGGGATGCTCGGCCGTACGGATGCGCCAGACGAACACGAAGAACGCGACCACCGACACGCAGAGCGCCCCGATGGTGCCCGCCGAGCTCCACCCGGCCAGCGGGGCGACCGAGAGGGCGAGCATGAGCGAGGTGACCCCGGCAGAGAGGCTCCAGGTCCCGACCCAGTCCATGTCCTTCCAGCGGTTGGCCGCCACCGGGTCCTCGCCGGGCACCTCGGCGACGGCGTGGCGGCCGTGGGCGGGGAGAATCAGGGCGACCACGGCGGCGGAGATGAAGAGCAGCCCGAGCTGGCCCCAGAACAGCGCCCGCCAGCCGATGAACTCGATGACCGGCGAGCCGACGGTGACGCCGAGCACGGGGCCGCCTGCGCCGACGAGGGACCACCACCCGAGTGCCTTCACCCGGTCCTCGGGAGCGAAGAGGCGCATGATGAGGGCCATCGACGCCGTCCCGGTGGCTGCGCCCTGGACGCCGTCGAGGGCCCGGGCGAACAGCAAGATGCCGACGTTGGGCGCGAGCGCGGTGAGCACGGCCGACACCATCGCCCCTGAGAGGCCGAGCAGGTAGAGACGGCGGTGGCCGAACAGGTCGCCCGCCTTGCCGAAGATGGGCGCTGCGAGACCGAAGGCGAGGAGCGGACCGGTGACCGCCCAGGTGAGCACCGAGATGTTCGTGTGGAGCTGGTGGGCGACCGTCGGCAGCGCGACGACGAAGACGGTGAAGGTGATGTTGAGCGAGAGCAGCCCGGCGAGGAGCGCCCAGAGCACCCACCACTGGTAGCGGGGGCTGGCGGTGGCGCGCTGCTGGACGCGCCGACGCAGCAGCAACGGCCAGGGGACGTCGACGGACGCTTCCGCACCGACGGCGCCGAGTGCGCCCGCGCCCGGGTCGGCCCGTGCGTCGAAAAGGACCTCGGGCTCGTCCAGCGCGCCGAGAAGGCTTCGCCCGCCGTCGGGCTCTCGTGGCTGTTCTGCGGGGACCTCGGGCGGTGTGGCCCGGCTCACGCGCCGAGCTTGGGCATCTCCGCCTGCAGCTCCGCCACGGTCCAACGGTCGGACTTCTCGAGCGCGTCGGTCATCGTCCAGTTCTGGAAGCTGCGGACGGTGCCGCCCTGGACGAAGAAGACGCGCCCGGTCGCCGGGCAGTCCTCGACGGCGAGGTAGGCGACCAACGGGGAGATGTTGGCCGGGTCCCAGACGTCGAACTGGGCGGCGTCTTGGGGGGCGGCGACCGCGTCAGAGAGGCCCGGTGTCGACTCGGTCATCCGGGTGCGCGCGGCGGGGGCGATGGCATTGACCCGCACCCCATAGCGGCCGAGCTCCTGGGCGCAGATCACGGTGAAGGCGGCGATCCCCGCCTTGGCTGCACCGTAGTTGGACTGGCCCGGGTTGCCGAGCAGCCCCGAGGTCGAAGAGGTGTTGATGACCGAGGCCTTGACCTCGTGGCCGGCCTTGGTTTGCTCGCGCCAGTAGGCCGCTGCGTGACGGGTGGGGCTGAAGTGGCCCTTCAGGTGCACGTGGATGACGCTGTCCCAGTCCTCCTCGGTCATGTTGATGAGGACCCGGTCACGCAGAATACCGGCATTGTTGACGAGGATGTGGAGGTCGCCGAAGGCCTCGACGGCGGCGTCGATCAGGCGCTTGGCGCCGTCCCAGTCGGCCACGTCGTCGGCGTTGGTGATGGCCTGGCCGCCCATCGTCTCGATCTCGGCCACGACCTGCTCGGCGGGCGAGCGGTCGTCGCCCGAGCCGTCGACGGCGCCACCGAGGTCGTTGACCACGACCTTGGCGCCCTCGGCGGCGAAGAGGAGTGCGTGCTCGCGCCCGATACCCCGGCCAGCGCCGGTGATGATCGCCACCCGGCCGTCAAGTGCTCCCATGCCACATGCTCCCCTCGGTCAGAGCGCCGATCCCGACGCATCTTCACTCTGCGTTCGACCCTGCCCACCGCTCGGTGGGCAGGGTCGAAGTCTGCACAGAGTAACGGGGTGGACGTGCGCCCATCGAACCCGTGGGGGTGACCGGGGGGTAATCGCTGACGCTGCGGAGACCGCAGCACGTCAGCTGAAGCGGCGGAACCACCAGTTCGGGTCGCGGGCGTGGGCATGGAAGTGGCCCGGGATCTGGCGCATCACCCGGTCGTAGGACCATCCCTCATCACCGAAGCGGGCGTCGGCCACGGCCTTCAGCTGGGCCAGCATGAAGTCGACGTCTGTCTCGGGGGGCTCGGCGCCGTGGTGGCGCCAGACCACCATCGGTACGTCGCAGATCTCACAGTCGGCCACCCAGCAGACGTCGTCCTCGTAGTGCCAGGTGGTGAGGCGCGCCGCCTCGCAGAGCTCGCAGTCCGGGTCCTTCGCCATGCTCAGCCCGAGAAGCTGAGCGTGACCGACGAGCCGATCGGCACCGACGCCCCGGCCGCCGGCGACGTCGAAGTCACCAGGTAGG